>Ga0187893_10002514_pt1 | contig 40066 bp, 27 predicted proteins | sample MA1701074metaG_FD_139574 | JGI IMG/M metagenome (GOLD analysis project Ga0187893, IMG submission 139574) | White microbial mat communities from a basaltic lava cave in the Kipuka Kanohina Cave System on the Island of Hawaii, USA - MA170107-4 metaG ...
ATGCGGTCAATCTGGAGGGGATCAATCCAGTGGCTAACAACTTCGTCACCGTGTTTGTTCGCGACGCGATCGATCAGAGGGTCAATCCATTGGAATTAATTCGCGCCCCTCAACTGCAATTGGCCATCCCAGTCAAAGCCAGTAATGGATCGGTAAAGGCGACCGTGACGGATGTGCGCTCAGAAGTTTTGGATGGTTCTTTGCGGCTGCATATTACCTATGAGTTCAGCGGCCAGCGTGCCGGCACAACTGGGTGAAGGGCGTGTTAGCTGCGGCTGGATTGTGTTGCGGGGAAGGATTAGCCGCAGATAAATGCCGATCTCTCTCTTCTGATCTGCGTTTCTCGGCGTTAATCTGCGGCTAATGCTTCCCCGTTCTCTGCGTTAATCTGCGGCCGGACTTTCTTGTCAAGTGTTGGCTACGCCTTCTGCCAGGGCTCGCTGGCGAGCAAAGTGATCGGCTATTTCTTCGGCAGTCTTTCGTCCAACAAACGGAGCCAACTCAGACACGGTTGCATTCGACACTCGCCGGATGGACCCAAAGTGACGCAACAGGCGCCCTTTGCGTTTTTCGCCCACCCCCGGGATGGCGGTCAACTCCGAAGTAAAGTCGCGAAGTTCGCGACGTTTCCGGTGGTAACTAACCGCAAAGCGATGCGTCTCGTCGCGAACCATCTGTAAGAGACGAAGAATTAATGAATGCGAGTCAAGGTAGACGGGCTCCTCTTCGCGTCCCTTGACCAGCAAGTAAGAGACTTCGTTATGACGCAGCGGGGGTTTGACCACACCTACCATGGGGATTGCCTCTAAACCCAGCTCGGTCAGAGCCGCCGCAGCGGCTGCCAGTTGCCCTTTTCCTCCATCGATTAAAACCAGATTTGGCAGGGGCTTCCCCTCGTCCAACACTCGGCGGTAACGGCGAAACACTGCCTCATGCATGGAGGCCACATCGTTTGCTCCTTCCACTGAACGGATACGAAACTTGCGGTACTCAGCGCGGTTCATCCGGCCATTCTCACAAACAACCATGCCTGCAACGTTTTCGGCTCCCTGGATATGAGAGATATCAAACGATTCAATCCGAGCCGGAAAATGTGGCAATTCCAGGGTTTCCTGGAGCTCTTCCAGCACCAGCTTCATATCAGGCTTCAGGACCCGAAAGCGCTGCTCAAAAGCCAGTTTGGCATTCTTCTCGACCAGGTCAATCAGATCGCGCTTTTCGCCTCGTTGCGGATCGATGATCCTTACCCGGCGACCCTTTCGTTCGCCCAAAACTTTCTCCAACAACTCGCGGTCTTCAAAATCCACCGGCACATAGATCTCTCGCGGCACGTAGTCGCTGGCGTAGTACTGGGTCAATACCTCACTGAGAAAGTTTGCCGGGTCAAATTCATCGTAAGGTAAATCCTCCCAGAAAAATTCTCGCCGCCCGACTATATGACCTTCACGCATGGTGAACAGCTGAAGGGCGAGTTGTGAACCCTCGCGGTAATAACCAAAGATGTCGATGTCACGTTCTGGGGACATTGCCATCTTCTGTTGCTCGGAAAGTTTTATTACCGTTTTCCGCAAGTCACGGTATTTGGCAGCCAACTCGTAGCGCATTTCTTCCGAACATTGCAGCATCCTTCGTTCCAGAGTGTCCGCCAACTCCTTATTTCTGCCTTCGAGCAGCAGGCGTACATCGCGCACCGCCTCCTGATATTGTTCAGGTGTGCAAAGGCCTTGAACGCAAGGCCCCAGACAGCGCTTGATGTGATACTCGAGACAGGGTCGGGGTGCCTTTCCGTCAATTTCGATATCGCAGGTTCGCAATTGAAACGTGCGATTGATCAGGTCGATGGTCTTTCGGGCCAGGCTTGCAGGTAGGAAGGGACCAAAGTAAAGTGCTCCATCACGCTGGATCCTGCGGGTAATTACTACCTTAGGAAAGGGTTCGTTGATGGTCAGTTTCAGGTGCGGGTAGGATTTGTCATCCTGCAGCTTGATGTTGTACCGAGGTTTATGCTGCTTGACCAGAGAAGCTTCAAGTATTAGCGCCTCGGCTTCGTTATCGGTAACGATGAACTCGAGATCAGAGATCTGGCCCACCAGGGCATCTGTCTTGCGATCAAAAGGACGTTTTTGAAAATAGGAGCGAACCCGGTTTCTGAGGCTTTTCGCCTTGCCGATGTAGATGACCTTGCCCGCGGCGTCCTTGTGCAGGTAGACGCCGGGACTGGTGGGAATTTCCTTTAGTTTTTCGTCTAAAGCCACTGTTATATTGTTCCAGCGCACCACAAATTATGCAATTTCCCTTTGAGCTTAGAGCGGGTAAGCCATTCGATGCCGTGGGCTTCGGGCTGAATGCCGTAGACCATTTGGTCGTGGTGGCCGAATACCCAAAGTTTGACACCAAAACGCGACTGGCCGATCACAAGCAATCGCCAGGCGGCCAGACCGCAACCGCGATGGTTGCCCTTCAGCGGCTGGGATTGAAGACGGCTTATGCAGGTCGCTTTGGTTCTGATCCCGAGGGGGAAATTGGACTGGCCTCGCTCAAGCAGGCCGGTGTGAATCTGGATTTCGCGGAAGTGATTGAAGGAGCCCGCACCCAGATTGCTTTCATCATTATCGATGGTCGAACCGGAGAGAGAACCATTCTCTGGGATCGAGACGATCGCCTGGCCTATCAACCGGACCAGGCGCCAGTAGCCGCTGCTGCACGGGGACGGGTTCTGCACCTGGATGCTCATGATCCTCCCGCTTGTGTGCGCATGGCGCAAACGGCGCGAGCCGAAGGTACGCTGATTTCTCTCGACGTCGACAACATTTACGAGGGTTTGCCGGAATTGCTGCCTCTGATAGATATTTTGATCTCTTCGAAAGAGTTTCCGCACCGGTTGACTGGTATCAGTGATCCACGCACCTCACTGGTGGAGCTGAAGTCACGGTACGGCTGTGGGCTGGTGGGAATGACTTTGGGACATGAAGGCGCCATTGTCTATTGTGAGGGTCAGTTTGTGCGGGCGCGAGGGTATGCGGTTCCCGGTGGGTGTCGAGATACGACAGGTGCCGGTGACGCTTTCCGTGGTGGATTTCTTTACGGGCTCTTAACCGACCAGGACCTCGAGACGAGCTTGAAACTCGCCAATGCAGTTGCTTGTCTGAAGTGCCGGGCGCTGGGCGCGCGATCGGGACTGCCTACAAAGCTGGAGCTGCAAAGCTTCGCGCTGTGAGGTTAATTTCAAAAATGTGTCAACAATCTGTAGGGGCGGCCCTCCGTGGCCGCCCCTGTTGGCGACACGCTCGATTTACCTTTTTATTGACCATGATGTTGACGAAGGAGCGGCCCTCCGTGGCCGCCCCTACAGATTTTTGACGGCACTGCGTGGATTATTCAGATCCTTTCTATTGCAAGCCTTGCCAAACAGTTGGCAATCCCACGGACGGCAGTCCGTGGATTTTTCAGATCCTTTCTATTGCAAGCCCCGTCAACCAGTTGGCAATCCCACGGACGGCAGTCCGTGGATTTTTCAGATCCTTTCTATTGCAAGCCCCGTCAACCAGTTGGCAATCCCACGGACGGCAGTCCGTGGATTATTCAGATCCTTTCTACCGCAAGCGGTATCATTTTATTGAGGCATTGGACGTAGATGAGATTTGGGGAGACTCAGTTGTTGCAGGTGGAAAAGATCTGAATCATCCACCACTGTCGTGGGTGGGATTTCGGAGACGCCGCTTTTGGGTAGAAAGGACCTGAATCATCCACCCACTGCCGTGGGTGGGATTCCGAAAGCAACCTGTCTCCGTTGTAGAAAGGATCTGAATCATCCACTGCCGTGGGTGGGATTCCGAGAGCAACCTGTCTCCGTCGTAGAAAGCGAAGTTAATCAAGCTGTAATCCCAGGGACGGCAGAGACTGTGTCATCTGTAGAAGCGGCCCTCCGTGGCCGCCCTGGTAGCGACACGCTCGATTTACCTTTTTATTTGACCGTGATGCGACGAGGAGCGGCCACGGAGGGCCGCCCCTGGTGGCCACACGCTCGATTTACCTTTTTATTGACCGTGATGTGACGAGGGGCGGCCACGGAGCCGCCCCTACAGAACGCGTTGGCTGTGCTTGTTTACGCGGAACGCGCGGCGCTTTGTAACAAATGCTTGCGGAAGAAGCCCAGGACCTTTTGCCAGGCATCGGCTGCTGCTTCGGCGTTGTAAACCTGCGGTCGCGTATCGTTAAAGAATGCATGGTCCGCGTCGTAAGCAATGCTTTCCACCGGCAAGTTGTATTTCTTCGCCGCTTCGCGTAGGGAGTTTACTTTCTCGGGTGTAATCCAGCCGTCCTTGTTGCCTGAAATGAAGAGAGTGGGAACCTTTAGTTGTTTTAGAACAGCATCTTCAGGTATGTCGCCATAAAATGGTGCCGCCGCGGCCAGCTCAGGAATTTCGCAGGCAGAGCGCAGCGCAAAGGTTCCTCCCATACAGTAACCAGTGATGCCAAATCTCTCCATTCCGTAAGTTCGCTTGGTCTCGCTTATCGCCTTCCGGATGGTTTCTACTCCATCGGGAATGGGCAGGGCTTGCATCAAGGCGGAAGCTTCTTGTGTATCCTCGGCAACTTTGCCCTGAAAAAGGTCGGGAGCCACACACAAATAACCCTCTTTGGCGTAGCGGCCAGCGATGTCTCGGATGTGATCATTAATACCCCACCACTCGTGAATCATGACGACAGTCGCCGTGGGTTCCTTTTGCGGACGTGCAACGTAAGCAGTAGTTGCTCCCCGCGTGGTAGCAAAGTTCAGAGTTTCAGCGTTCATGGTGTTGGCCTCATTTCTTGATCGTATTCAATTGATTATAGGTCATGCGACCGCCGCGTCTCCACTGGGACCGCGGGAGTGTGATATAAGAAAGGCGAGCCTTATTTCAAACCAAGCCCGGTCAAATAATCCATGAGAATCCTTTTGCCGATGTCTTGCGGCGTACTCTTTTGCCTTCTGGTAGTGGGTCTGCAAACCGAGAAGGCGGATCTGGTTTTTCGGAATGGCAATATCTACACCGTCACCGAACGTCAGCCGAAGGCTGAGGCTCTGGCCATTAAAGCCGACCGCATAATTTTTGTCGGCACTAATACTGAGGCGCAGAAATACATCGGCGAAAACACACGCACCATTGATCTGGACGGGAAGACTGTAGTCCCCGGATTGACTGACTCGCACCAACATCTTTCCGGTGTGGGCTCGCGGGAAATGACACTCAACCTCGAAGGAATCACTACGCTGGAAGAATTTCTGGCGAAGATTAAAGAACGAGCGCAACAGACCAAGCCCGGGGAGTGGATTAGTGGACGCGGCTGGATCGAGACCTTCTGGAAACCTCCGGTCTTTCCCACTCGTTGGGATCTGGACAAGGTCACGCCGAACAACCCGGCATTTTTCGTCCGTGCGGACGGACATGCGCTGGTAGCCAACAGTGCCGCTCTAAAGGTCGCAGGCATCCACAAAAGCACTGCTAGCCCTCACGGTGGCGACATTCTCAAAGACAAGCAAAGTGGTGAGCCGACCGGAATGCTTATCGACACGGCTCAGGGACTGCTGCGTCAACATGTGCCACCGATTTCGGCAGCGGATGCAGAGCGCGCCGTGATTCTCGGGGTCAAGCGCAATATTGAGCTCGGCTGGACGCAAATTCAGGATGCGGGTGGAAGTTATGCGGAAGTGGACTTGTTTCGAAAACTGTACCGCCAGAGTGCGATCAAGCTTCGCATCTATAAAGCCGTGCACGGCCCCAGCGCCGACGCCGAACGTCTCTTAAACGAAGGGCCAAGCATTGGTGAGTTTGGAAACCGCTTTACCCTGCGCACAATCAAGGTGGTAGCCGACGGTGCCCTGGGTTCGCGTGGTGCTTTTCTGCATGAACCGTACAGCGATGACCCGGGAAATACTGGACTGCGACGCGCCAATGAAGACACGCTGCTACCAATGCTGAAGAAAGCTTTGCGCAGTGGCATTCAAGTCGAGACCCACGCAATCGGTGACCGGGCCAACCGGTTTATGCTTGATCAGTACGAGAAGGCATTTAACGCAGTGCCCATTAAGGAAAGGAAGGTGCAAGAGCCTCGTTGGCGCGACGAGCATACGCAGATCGTTAGCCTGGAAGACATTCCCAGGTTTGCGAAGTTGGGCGTCATTCCTTCGATGCAACCGTCGCACGCGATCGGGGATCTGTTCTTCGCCCCGAGCCGCCTGGGCCTCAAGCGCCTGGCGGGTGCATATGCCTGGCAAAGTTTGATCAAGAGCGGCGCTATCATCGCCGGTGGCTCTGATGCCCCAGTGGAAAGGGGCGAACCAATGATTGAATTCTACGCCGCGGTAGCGCGCAAGGATCAGAAGGGATTCCAGGGTGAAGGGTGGCATCCGGAAGAAGCTTTGACACGTGAGCAGGCTCTAAAAATGTTCACCATCTGGCCTGCCTATGCGGCGTTTGAAGAACAACTTAGAGGCACCCTGGAACCAGGCAAACTTGCCGACTTGACGATCTTCTCTGCCGACCTCATGAAGATTCCTGAACTGGAAATTCTCAAGACACGCTGCGTGATGACGGTGATCGGAGGTGAAGTCGTTCATGAGAGTAAGTAAATAGTGTTGCTCAGTGAATAACTTTGTAGACACGCACTATGAGATGCCCAGTTCGAAATAATCCGCTATTGGTCACCCAATTACTGCTGCTGACATCGGTGGCTGTTTTGGCCCAAGAAACTGCAACAACCTCGAGTCAGGGCCCCTCTGACCTGAAAGAGATCAACGTGATTATCGTAGACAACAAGAATCATTCCCTGAAGGATGTTCGGCAGGACGATGTGCAGATAATTGAAAACAAGGTTCCCCAAACCATAGAGTACTTTTCATACCAGAATCGCCCGGTTCGCTACGGAATTGTGGTCGATAATTCTGGATCGCTTAGGACCCAATTTCCAATGGTAATTGAAGCGGCCAAAAGGATTATTAATGGTAACCGGGAGCACGACGAAAGCTTCATAATGCGATTCGTTAGTAGTGATTCTATAAGTTTGGTCCAGAAGCGGACCGCCAACAAATCAGAACTCTTGGCTGCGTTAGCAAAACTAAAACCCTCGGGGGGCCAGACTGCTCTGATCGACGCAATCTACGTCGGGATTGAGCAGCTCCTGAGGTATGCCGAGGAGGATAAGGAAAAAGCTCACCGTAATGTAATTGTACTAATAACTGACGGCGAGAATCGAATAAGTTACTACCGTGTCGAACAGCTTTTCGAGCTATTGCACAAAGCTAATATTCAGTTTTTCATCATTGGCTTCATACGAGAGTTGGACAACGAGGGAGGGTTGATAAGAAAAGCCCCTCGCGTTCGGGCAGTTGAGTTTATTGAACGTATCGCAAAAGAAAGTGCTGGGCGCGCCTTTTTAGTTAACAAGGCCGAAGATGTATCTGATATCGTCGCCGAGCTTAATCAGGATCTTCATGAACAATACGTTATTAGATATCGATCTGCGGTCGACCCAAACCGTAAGAATTATAAAATCGAAATCAAGGTTAGCGATGCTCAAGGAAAGAAAAAGCGGCGCGCGATTATGAGGCAATCATACATTCTGGATTTTCTGACGCCACTAAATGTAAAGAGATGAGAACTCGTGATCTCAGCGCTTATCACCGGCGCGATTTCCTGGCGCGCGCCGGAAAGAGTCTTGGGCTGGCGGCGCTCGGCTTCCCAGCCCTAACCTCGCTGCTCGCGGAGGTAGAAGCAGCCAGCCGCAATGTTTCGCATCTGACCCCGCAACAGGCAGCAATGGACGAGGACTACTGGTTCCAGATTCAAAATGCCTTCACAGTCACGCGTGGCATAATCAATCTCAACAACGGCGGTGTCTCACCCAGCCCTCGAATTGTCACCGAAGCTTTGGTGCGGTACATCTGGCAGCAGGAAGATGCCACCGCCTATACCATGTGGCAGATCCTCGAGCCACAGACCGAAACCATTCGTACTGGACTGGCGGAGCTGTTCGGCTGCGACCCCGAAGAGATTGCCATTACCCGCAACGCTTCAGAATCTCTCGAAATTCTCTTAATGGGAATTGACCTAAAACCAGGCGACGAGATCCTTACAACCACGCAGGATTATCCGCGGATGCTGACTACTTTGCGCCAACGCGAGCGCCGCGAAGGCCTGCTGGTGAAACTGGTTAAGGTTCCAACCCCAGCCCGAGCCCTGGCGGAGATCGCCTCAGCCTTCGAGCAGGGCATCACGCCTCGCACGCGCCTGATCCTGATTTCTCATCAGATTAATATCACCGGCCAAATCACACCCGTTCAAGAGGTTTGCGAACTGGCTCGTGCTAAAGGAATCGAAACAATCGTCGATGGGGCGCACTCGTTCGCCCAATTCGAATTCCAGCAGAAAGATCTGGGCTGCGATTACTTTGGCACCAGCCTGCACAAGTGGTTGTTTGCCCCGAAGGGCACCGGCCTGCTCTTTGTTAAGCGCGATCGCATCAAGAAGATTTGGCCACTGATGGCGGCCGAGGAAAAACAGAGTGACGACATTCGCAAGTTTGAAGAGATTGGAACCCATTCCGCTGCGCCACGCCTGGCAATTGGTGAGGCCTTGCTGTTTCACAGGGGGATCGGGGGAAAGCGCAAAGAGGAGCGCCTGCGCTTCCTGTCACGTTACTGGATGAATCAGCTGAAAGGTCTGCCACGCATTCGCTTCAACACCTCATTTGAGAAGCATCAGTCGTGCGCCATCGCCAACGTGGATATCGAGGGAGTGGATCCTGTCAAGCTCGGCAACTACCTGTTTGACAAACACCGGATTTTCACCACGCCCATCATTCACGACGAGTTTCGTGGCCTTCGTATCACCCCGAACCTGTACACCACACTGGGTGAGTTGGACCGTTTTTGCGAGGTCATGGAAGTCATCGCCAAAAAAGGGCTGCCTGCATAGGAAATTAGCAGCAGATCGAAGCGCCGATCGCCGATCAAAAACGCCCGCAACATCACCCGACGGAAAAGCCAGAGGATATGCAACCAATTAGTAGACGAAAGATGTTGAGCAGCACTATCCAGTCAGGTCTTGGATTCGTGGTGCTGAAAGAGTTTTCCTTTCCCTCGCGACACGCGAACGCCAGGCAGGATCCTCGTCTGGTTCGGTTTCAGCCGGCATTTCAACGCCTGGACGAGTTTATTGCGCGCCACCTCAGCGATGTGGGTGCGCCCGGGATGACTGTGGCCCTGGCTGACCGAAAGGGGTTGCTTCGTGCTTCCTATCATGGATTTGCCGATCTCAAAACCGGAATGCCGGTTAAGCCGGACACCCTTTTCCAAATCGGCTCGATTTCCAAGTCATTCGTCGGCCTGGCCGCCGTACAAATGAACGAAGAAGGCAAACTCGACCTGCACAAGCCTGTGAAGGATTATTTGCCCTGGGTTAAAGTGGAATCCAATTATCCCCCTTTTACTGCACACCACCTCTTAAGTCACACCGCAGGGCTATCGGCAGTGCCCCTGTTAATGCGGGTGGCGACCACTACTTTGCGCACAGGCTCTGAGCCAGGCAAAAGATTTGTCTACTCTAATATTGGTTACGTGTTATTGGGGTTGCTTTTAGAGGCAGTTGACAAGCGACCTCTAAGTGAGATTTTGCGCCGCCGAGTACTGGACCGCCTCGGAATGTTCAAGAGCGCTCCAGTGATCACCAACGATCTGCGCGAACGGATGGCCGTCGGTTACAACCCCTTCTACGAGGATCGTCCCTTTCCGGTCCGGGGGAAACTGGGCGAAGCGCCCTGGCTGGAAGTACTGGAAGCTGCGGGGAGTGTTGCCGCAACGGCGCCTGAAATGGGGGCCTACCTGCAGATGCTGCTTAATCGCGGCCAGGGCCCTAAAGAAAGGGTTATTTCTGAGAAAGCTTTCGAACTCTTCATCAAACCGGTCATCAAAGCCCCGTTTCGCAATGAAGAAGCCAGCTACGCTTACGGGCTTTGGCGAAGCGAAGTCAACGGGCAAACTCTGGTAAGACACACCGGCGGTATGGTGGCTTTTAGTTCGGCGATGTACGCGGATTTGACTCAGGGTTTTGCGGCTTTTGCCTCAGTCAACGCCAGGTTGGGTAGTTATCGCCCGGTTGCCATCACTCGTTACGGACTGGATCTCTTAAGCGCGGCAGCAGCTGAAGAGGGTTTGCCCCAGGCTCCAACTTCCCCGCCTTTGCCCACTAAAATTCGCAATGCCGAAAGTTTTGCAGGCAGCTTTAACAGTGCTGAGGGAGATAAGCTTGTGCTAACGGCCGAGGGTGAACAGTTGTTTCTAAATCACAAGGGGCAACGCGTTGCATTGGAGCAGGCGGGTCGGGACCGCTTCATTGTGAAACATCCAGACTTTGAACTTTTCGTTTTAAGCTTCGGTCGCGAAAAAGACCAGGTTGTAGAAGCTTTTCACGGGTCTCGATGGTGGACTAACCAACATTATGATGGTCCAAAGACCTTCCCCTATCCTCAAGAGTGGGAGGCCTTCACTGGTCGCTACCGATCTGACAGTCCCTGGTATGGAAGCGCCCGAGTGGTAATTCGCAAGGGTCGTTTGATGCTTGACGGCGAGCTACCCTTGACCCAGATAGAAGCAAACGTTTTCCGTCCTGACGGAGAAACCAACGCCGCCGAGCGGATCGTCTTTGACAACATAGTGAACGGTAAAGCTATGCATGCCAGTTATTCTGGGATCGATTACTATCGAACCTTCACGCCTTAAAAACCTTTCAAGGGGAAAGTAATAAGATGTCTGCACAACAACCAAAGAAGGGAACAAAATTATGTCCAGTGCCGCCGCCCAGCAACCAACCCCACAACTTTTTTTCCAGACGGTCAACGCTTACCAGCGCACCGAGGCCTTAAAGGCAGCGATTGAATTAGATGTATTCACGGCCATTGGTGAGGGGAAGACTACCGCCACCGAGATATCCAAGCGGTGCCAGACCTCGGAACGTGGCATGCGTATCCTTTGTGATTTTCTTTGCATCATCGGATTTCTGACCAAGAGCGGTAACCAGTACGCTCTCACACCTGATACCGCCATGTTTCTTGATAAGAAGTCGCCTGCATACCTCGGTGGCGCCATCGAATTTCTTTTTGCACCATCGCTGATTAGTGGCTTCAGTAGCTTCGCAGAAATTGTCCGCAAGGGCGGAACGATTTCACCTGAGGGCGGAACCATCGCACCTGAAAATCCCCTCTGGGTGAAATTCGCTCGGGCGATGGCCCCGATGTTGGCCCTCCCCGCACAACTTTTGGCTAAGCTGGCTGACCCAAACGCCGACAGAAGGCTCAAGATTCTGGACATCGCGGCCGGCCACGGATTGTTTGGAATCGCCTTTGCCCAAAAGAACCCGGCCGCAGAGGTTGTAGCTCTTGATTGGCCTGCGGTTTTGGAGGTGGCGAAGGAGAATGCCACGCGCGCCGGCGTTAACGATCGCTACAGCACGATTGAAGGAAGCGCTTTTGATGCCGACTTTGGCAAAGATTACGACTTGGTCTTGTTAACGAATTTCCTGCATCACTTCGACCCTCCAACCTGCGAAACCCTCTTGCGGAAGGTACGGGCGTCACTAACTGAAGGGGGCCGAGCCGTAACTTTGGAGTTTATTCCTAACGAGGATCGCATTTCCCCGCCTGACGCCGCGGCTTTTAGTGTCGTGATGCTGGGCAGCACCCCGGCGGGCGATGCATATACTTTTGCTGAGCTCGAGCAAATGTTCAAAAATGCCGGGTTTAGTCGGAGTGAGATTTACCCTCTTCAACCCTCAATTCAGCAGGCAGTCATCTCGGAAAGGTAGACAACCAGCTGTTACAAGGTTTGGGTAAAAGAAAGGCCGCCGAATGTCCCCCACACTCGGCGGCCTTCGAATGAGTCAGATAAAAATGGAAAGAGATTCGATGCAGAAGGAAGCCCGATGCTTCAACAAGGCTCTCTTTACCTCTGACTCAAAGCACAAATATTTACAGGAACATGCAGATTGCTGCCCCTGACTTTGGCTACCTTACTCAGGGCCCCTTGAGAAATTCTTGAGGTGGGAGTGAGACGGAAACCGTAAATAGCCGGAAGGCCAAGGATATCAAGACTTTACAAAATTTAGCTAAGACTGCTTCCCCTTAACGCCTAAGGGTGCAGGCTGGACGCGCTGCTCGAGCAATTGTTTTATGGTCGCTAAAAGCTCCGCTGTGCGAAATGGCTTGGAAATATAGGCGTTAAAACCACACTCCAGCGCCTTCACTCGCTGGGTCTCTGCGTGGGCAGTGAGGGCAATACAGGGGATTTCCGCAGTTTCTTGATGCGACCTCAACTCGTGAAATACGCTCCAACCATCCACGACGGGCATGGAAAGGTCGATCATGATTAAGTCCGGGTGGCTGTCCCTGGCAATTTTCAAGCAGTCTTTGCCGTTGGAGGCTTCCAGAACCTTGTAGTGGGCGTTGGCCAGGACCAAACGGAGAAGCTCGCGATTATCGTCATAATCGTCGGCGATCAGAATGGTGGCTGGCTTTACCATAAAATGGACTTATATTCTACGATAAAAGGGTAGTCAAACCGGACTCAAAAGTGGTAATAGTATAAAGAGCAGAAGTCGCCAGCACCTGTTGGCGCGGATCAGGGCACCTCGCACCACCCCTAGGAAATGCACTCCGGTGCCTGACGTCGAGAAAATGACAGAATCATTTTCTTGACTCGCTGAATCCTGCCCGTTCATAATCAAATTTGCGGCCCTGTCAGTCGCTCGACTCGCTAGGGCTGAGCCCGGGTTTTAGATCCCTTGCCTGACCCAAATATTACGGAGGAACGAATTGTGGTGACCGGACAACTGGAAGACAGTTTGCGCCAGGAGATAGAAAATCACTTAAAGGCGCGCCTTCGCTCGATCACGAAGGAAATTTCCGAGCTTCAGAGCCAGATTAACAACGCGCTCACCCGATTGCTGGAAAACCAGGGAGATGTCCATGTGGACGGCTCGCTGACGGCTTCGATCCTCGAGCACTTGCGTGCGGCCCATGAAGAGGGGATTGATCTGGCAGCATCAGAATCGACCAGAGCAAAAGCCTCGAGCGACATGGCTATTGTGAAGGCGGCCATTGAAGATATTCATGAGCAACAGTCCCAGGCTGAAATTCTGAAAACCCTTGTCAATCGTTCATCTTCGTTCGCGCCGCGAGTTGCCTTTTTTGTCATCAAAGGTGATCAGGTGAATGGTTGGCGCGGCCGCGGCTTTGAAGGCACTGTGGGAGACCAGTCCGTACAGGAGATCGCGTTTAGCAGCTCCGCAAATACCGTAGTCGGTGCGGTGGCAAAATCAAAGAAGACCTGGAGTGGTGCACCCGATTCTCAGGACGAGAACCACCTGTTTCTGAAGAGTTTGGGTGATGAACCTCCGCAAAGAATAGTCGCCGTACCATTGACAGTTCGTGGTCGTTCAGTCGCGGTCCTTTACGCTGATTCGGCCGGTCTGGATTCAGACGCAATAAACCTCGAAGCACTGGAGACACTGGTGCGAGTCTCGGGGATGGCGGTTGAGTTGGTGTCCGTGGGGCGTGCGCCCAAGGCCGCACCCGAAGTTGGGCCGAAGGCAGCTCCAGAAGTTAAGAGTGGCTACGTACCCACCCGTGAGTACGAGGAAGTGCCTCCTGCGCCCACCCCGGTTGCTCCCCCGCCGGTCGAGAGCGTCAGAGAGCCCGAGAAAACTCTGGCCCCGCCTCCGCCACCACCAAGAGTTGAACCGCAACCCTCTCCCGTCGAAGCAGCTCCCTCCACCGGACGCCGCCGCTATGGCATGGAAAGTGAGCTACCCGTTCCTGTAAATAGCGAGGAAGAACGCCGTCTACATAACGATGCCCGGCGTTTTGCGCGGCTGCTGGTCTCGGAAATTAAGCTCTACAACGAACAAAAGGTCATTGAGGGCCGCTCGCAAAGCGATTTGTACGAGCGGTTAAAGGAATACATCGATCGATCTCGCGAAATGTACGACAAACGCGTCAAGCCGGACGTGGCGATGCGGTTTGACTATTTCCATCACGAATTGGTTAACACTCTGGCTGAGGGACACTCCGAAAAGCTTGGAGCGAATTATCCGGGAGCAACTGTAACGGCCTAAGAAGCGTCGGAACATCACGTCAACTTCAGCTGCTGCTGATTGACGTGTTATGCTCGCGATCGTCTATCAAGCAGGTTCGGGACAACTGATTTTGTCCCGCGTTAGGAGTTGCAGAAGTTGGTCTGGAGATTAGGCAAGTTTAGACTTTCCCTCATCTTAATTGGTCTGGCCGTCATTACGGGCGCCTCCCTTTTTCCTCTATTTACAGCTAGCTGTCTGACTCGACAGCAGACCACAGCAGAAACAAAAGCACTCGAGAACCTACGAGCGATGACTCGAGGTGGGTTACTGCCCGCAGAGGCGGTGGTGGCGAAGATCGAGACAGACCTTCCCCGCTCAAAGGCAGCGGCTCTGGCCCGTCTGATCCGAGCGCGAATCAAGCTAGACGCAAGAGACTATAGCGGTGCGGCAGCCCTGCTGGAGGCCAACACCATACCTGATTACAGCAACCTGGGGGACTACGCCCTATTCATGCGAGCCCAGGCCCTGGAGTCAGCCGGGGAGCAAGCCAAAGCACGCACTCTTTACCAGGAGTTAGTCCAAAAACATCCGGCCTCCCTGCGCGCTCGAGAGGCTGCCCTGCGCGCGGCAGAGTTGATGCTTCGGGATGGTCAGGCTAAAAACATCACACCGTTCCTGAAACACCTGGCGGACAAAGATGATGGCAGTGCGCTGCTGCTAATCGCGCGCGCGGCGGAGCGGCTGTCAGAGAATCAGCGCGCAGTTGCAACTTTCCGTCGCCTTTACTTCTTTGCGCCGGCGTCTGACGAGAGTGCCGATGCGGCTGCGGCTATCACGAGACTCGGTTCAGATCTGGCAGCGAGCAATGCCGAGGAAGCTCGCGAACGCGCCACCAGATTGTTCGCCGCCAGAAAGTTTGCGGAGGCCGTCCAGGCCTTTAGCGAAGCGTTTTCCAGGTTTCCCGCTACAGCGACAGGGCAGAACCAGCTGGCTCGTGGGATCGCCGCCTACACTGCGCGAAAGAACCCCGAAGCAATTGCCAGTCTGAATGCTGTTCCCACTTCAGCCGGTGAAACACGGGCCGAGGCTCTTTTTCATCTGGCCCAGACCCACGCCCGCGCGCGTCAGTGGGAATTGGCTCGCGCAACCATTGAAGAACTCAGGCGTGCTTTTCCTAAGAGCAGCTTCTCACCGCGCGGCATGGTGGCGGTTGCCGGCATCGCAGCCGAAGCCAAAAACTCTACTGACGCCACTTATTTCCGCAAGCTTGCAGTCGACTCTTTCAAAGGTGCTGTAGAAGTAGCTCAAGCCCAATTTGATCTGGCGTGGGCCGTGCATCAGAGTAAGGACTATGCCCTATCCTCAACGATGCTCACAGAGCATCTCGCCCTTTATGCTGATCGGAACACAGATAATCGGGGTCGTGCTGGTTATTGGGCGGCGCGCGATTCCGAGCGTGCCGGAAAACTTGCGGAAGCGCGAGCTCTATACCGGGCAATGCTGGGGAGGTATGACGCCAACTGGTACGGCTACCTGGCCAAACAGCGACTGGAAGCCATGGGTTCCCGCGCGAGCGCGAAATCGTTTCCGGAAGACTCCCTGGTCGGTCGGGCTATTGCTAATCTGCAAACAGTTACGGTAGCCGAAGAAACAGTGGGCCCTGAGGCTGATTCAGTGCTGATTAAAGCCGACCAGCTTTCCAACGTCGGGCTTGACGAATGGGCCTTGAAAGAGCTGTTCGTAGTTTCCGAAACAGCCCCTTACAGTCCGCGAGTGAACCTCGCCATCGCCTCGGTTTACAGATCGCAGGAAGACAATGTACGGGCCTTGAACACGCTGAGGAAGAGCTTTCCTGACTACTCTCAAATGAAGCCAGAAGAGATGACCCGCGAGCAGTGGGATGTGTTTTATCCGCTGGCTTACTGGGACATCATCGTCGATGAATCGCGGGCCCGAAATCTGGATGCTTTCCAAGTTGCGGGGTTGATTCGCCAGGAGACGATTTTCATGACTCGCGCCCGCTCGCCAGCTAACGCCTTTGGCTTAATGCAGCTGCTGGTGCCAACCGGCAGGCTGACGGCTCGCAAGTTTGGGGTGAACCGAACGATTACTGCTGAATCTCTTTATGAGCCGCGCTTGAACATTCAGCTTGGCACGGCGTACATGCGGGAACAGTTCGACAAGTTCGGGCGCATCGAGTATGTAGCCGCCGCCTACAATGCCGGACCACTGCGCGTGCCCCGGTGGCGGGCCTCTTTGCCTGAGGAAATTGACGAGTGGGTTGAAGAGATACCGTTTAGCGAAACCAGAGGTTACGTTCAGGGTGTGGTACGCAATCGGCTCCAGTATCTGCGACTATACGATGCCAAAGGAAAATTTCGACCGGAGGTAGGTGCCCGGCCTGTTACGGCACAGGCAGCCAGCGAAGTGCCGGACCAGTCTGTGCGCAAGCGACGGGTTACCGAAACTGTTAAGGAAGAGTAGGCTCGTTGGAAAGTTAGCCGCAGATTTACGCGGATATTACGCGGATATTCGCAGATCAGAAGAAAAAGAAAGAACGGTCCCAAATTGAAAGGCAGTGGTATCCTTGGGTTAATCCTGTTAGCGTTCTTGTTTTCGTCTTTTAGCGTCGCCTCACAAAAACCAACAAGTAGCACGAAGCCTGCACCGGCCCTGACGATTACCAGCGAGCCCCACGCAATTGTGTGGATTGATGAAATCCGCCGAGGCTCAACGGATGCATCGGGAAAACTGGAAATCACCAAACTGTCCGCCGGTCGCCACTCGTTGCGTGTCAGGGCAAAAGGTTTTGTCGAGACGAGTCGCACGCTGGTGCCGGGCGTGCGAAGCGTCACTGTAAAGCTGCTAAAGTCTACCGACGAAGCAGAACTCCTTTATCAACAAGCGGAGGAGGCTCGAGAAAAAGCCCGGACTGACGAGGCCCGGCAAAAAGCCGCCGATCTCTATCGCCAGGCACTAAAGCTTCGCGCCGCATTGCCTGCCGCACGGCTGGGGTTGGCTCGGGTGCTGCTGGATCTAAACCAGCATCAGGAAGCGCTCGCGGAAATTGATAAAGCCCGCCGCCTGCGTCCAGTCTATCCGGAAGCTTCTGCTATTGAGGGTCGAATCTATCGTGAGGGAGCTTTCAACGAGCAAGCTATCTCCTCTTTCCGACGGGCAATCCGAGAGGGTCGTGGTTTCCAACCCGAAGCCCGTGTGGGGCTGGCCCGGCTGCTTGAAGAGCAAGGTGAATACAACGAAGCGATTTCGGAGTATCGCAAAGCTTTAGATCAGCTTTCTGATACTGAACCTATCATCTATCAGATGTTGGGCGCGGCATTCGAACGAGCGCAAAAGTTGGACCAGGCTGTAGCGGCCTACGAAAAGTATCTAGCTCTGGCTCCCAATGGAACTCTGGCGCCAGCCGTGCGCTCGATCATCGAGCAATTGCGCCGCGAAGCCGCCGGCGAGGTTCTGGTCCCTTAGACACTTTACCCACCCAAAACACGGATACACACGGCCTTGTCAAAAATCTGTAGGGGCGGCCCTCCGTGTGGCCGCCCCACGGCTTAGCTAGCTCGAGTTTCCGGTTCTTGAACGTGATGCGACCGAGGTGAGGCCCTCCGTGGCCGCCCCTACAGGTTTTTACACAGTCTCAGCAGTGGGTGGGAGTTCGTGCTCGGCAATGAAAAATGATAAATGACCAATGACCAGTGATAAATAAATTTGGAAGGACCGCTCGATTTTTCTCATTGAATGTATTGTGACGAGGGGCGGCCAGGGACGGCCGCCCCTACAGATTTTTTACACAGCCTCGTTAGTCGCGCTTGGCGGGCGCCCAGTTTGGAAGGCCGAGTTTGACACTACACCAGAGAGTCGCTAGTCTCGGATTTGGTCCTCCGGAATCGATCTAAAGCGCAACCTTTAGGCTCGCCTCAGTTACCCGAAGGCCATTACGCTCACCAGTGATTGGAGAAAAGCTTGGCTCCTTGTCTTTTTCGACAGTTTGTCCGCCAACCATCGTTCCTCTTACCTGACCGATACACTACTGTGTTTCTAATCGCTGCCGCGCTCTGGTTAGCCCCTATTAGAACTTTTCAAGTTGGTACTAACCTCCCGGCAAACTCAAGACGTAGTGTTGTCCCACGCCCTGAGGGTTCCAGTATCACCATCAACGATGTCTCTGTGGATGAGGTCAATACCGGGACAACTGTTGCAACTTTCATGGTGTCCCTCACTCCGGCAAGCACGCAGAATGTAACCGTAGCTTTTGCGACTTCGAATGGGACCGCAACTGCGGGTACTGATTACGTCGCTGCCAATGGTCTCGTAACCTTTACGCCTGGACAGGTCACCCAACTTTTATCAGTAACTGTCAATGGAGATGTTTTGACCGAGCCGGATGAGATCTTTTTTGTAAACCTCTCGAATCCGACCAATTCAATGATCGGTGACAACCTTGGGGTGGGCACCATTCAGGACAATGATCCGAAAGCCACTTTACCAGCTAACTTTGTCGAGACTCAGATCTCAGGGTTGGCCAGCCCTACAGCCATGGCCCAGGCTCCCGATGGTCGCCTATTTGTTTGTCAACAGGGCGGAGCTTTGCGGGTCATCAAGAATGGCGTTTTGTTACCCACGCCTTTCGTCAACTTGACGGTTGATTCGGTCGGTGAACGAGGCTTGTTAGGGGTGGCTTTCGATCCCAATTTCATCAGCAACCAGTATGTTTATGTCCATTACACTGCTACTACTCCGGCGGTTCACAATCGGATAAGCCGCTTTACCGCTAATGGAGATGTGGCCGCCACCGGAAGCGAATTGGTCATCCTGGAGCTGAACAATTTGAGTGGGGCAACCAACCACAATGGCGGTGCAATTCATTTCGGCACTGATGGGAAACTCTATGTGGCCGTCGGCGAGAATGCCGATCCAGCGCACGCCCAATCATTTGCGAACTTGCTGGGCAAGCTGCTTCGGATTAACCCGGATCCGGCGAATCTTATTCCAGCAGACAATCCTTACTTTAACGATGCGAATGTGACCGGTAACAACAAGGCAATCTGGGCCCTGGGTTTACGCAATCCGTTTACTTTTGCGGTCCAGCCGGGCACTGGGCGGCTATTCATTAATGATGTTGGTCAAAATGATTGGGAGGAGATTAATGAAGGGCTTCCCCACTCAAACTATGGCTGGCCTAACTGCGAGGGACCAACCTGCGGCACCACTCCGCCTGCAGACTATCGAGCTCCGATCTACGTCTACAATCAATCGACCGGGACTCCAACCGGCTGTGCCATTGTTGGCGGGGCCTTTTACAATCCGCAATTTGTGCAATTTCCAGCAACCTATCTAGGCAAGTATTTCTTTGCAGATTTATGCAGTGGATTTATCCGCTATATTGATCCGGCTGCAACGCCTCCGATCAATTCCTCAACTCTGTTCGCCAGCGGCATCTCTACGCCGGTGGATCTGCTGGTTGGAGATGACGGCAGCCTGTACTACCTGACTCGCGGCAGCGGTGGTTCAGTTTTTCGGATTCAATATTTGACTGGTTCAAATATTACGGTTGGCGATATAACCGTTACTGAAGGCAACGCAGGCACCTCTCTGGCTACCTTTACGGTGAATCTCACACCGGCCACTTCGCAAACCGTCAACGTGCAATATTCGACAGCCGACGGTACGGCCACGGCTGGCAGTGATTATGTGAGCGCCACCGGCACCATCATCTTTATGCCTGGTGAGACTTCGCAAACAGTAAGCATTACACTCAATGGCGATACAACCATCGAGCCAGACGAGACCTTCTTCCTGAACCTGGCCGGGTCAGCCAATGCAACCATCCTGGATAATCAGGGTCAGGGGACCATTGCCAATGACGATGCGGACCCTCCGATCTTCGAATTTACACAAGCGACCTTCGACCACAGCGAGAGTCTTCAAAGCGTCACTTTGACTGTTAGAAGAACCGGGAATCTTACTCCCGCGGCCAGCGTAGACTTCAGGACCAACAGCTCTCTAAACTTTATCCAATGTCACTTGGTAAGTGGTCAGGCGAATCAACGGTGTGATTATTTGTTGTCGACCGGTACCCTCAACTTCAACTCCAATGAAGTTCAAAAGTCTTTCACCATCGTAACTTTTAATGATGCATTTCCGGAAGGTGATGAGGTATTCAGTGTTGATTTAGTCAACCCGACAGGGGCTGGGGCTATCCTTGGCTCGACGGCCTCAACGACGGTGACAATTCATGACGATGATGCCAGTCCACCAACTTCGAATCCGATTGATGCGTCTCGTTATTTTGTGCGCCAGCATTATTATGATTTTCTCCAGCGCGTGCCGGATCAAGGTGGAGAAGATTTTTGGGTCAGCCAGATCGATTCCCTCTGTCCGCCTGGCGACGCCGTTTGCATTAATCGAAGGCGCGTAGCAGTTAGCGCAGCCTTCTTTGTTTCGTCGGAATTTACCCGTTCCGGCGGGTTTGTTTACCGCCTCTACAAGGCCGCCTACGGCGAGCAAACACTCTACATCCCTCTTTATTCACAATTTTCTGCCGATCGAGCCCGGGTTGTTGATGGTAACAATCTCGAGCAGGGCAAACTCGATCTTGCCAATCAGTTTGTCCAGCGGGCGGAGTTTACGGCCAAGTATGCTCCCAGCTTGTCAGCAGCGAATTTTGTGGATGCCATCTTGCAAACTGTTCAGCTGGGCGCGGGAGTCAGTTTCAGTGCCACTGAACGGCAGAATTTCATTAATGATGTTGACAGCGGCGGGCGCGGGCTGATGCTGAAAAACCTCGGCGACAACGCTGCGTTCACCGACGCGGTTTTCAATCGGGCCTTTGTCCTGATGCAATATTTTGGGTACCTGCGCCGCGACCCGGACCAGGGTGGCTATGAGTTTTGGCTTTCAATCCTAAACGCTTCGGCGCAAAACTTTGATGGCATGGTGTGCGCATTCATAACTTCCCCTGAATACCAGGAGCGTTTCAGTTCCGTGTTTACGCGCACTGACTCGACCTGTCAATAAAGACGATTATGCCCACTCCTATCAGAACCAAACAGTCTCGCGTTTCACGAAAGGCCAGCCTCTTTACCGAGTCTGTAATCCGGGAAATGACTCGTGAAGCCTTAAAACATGGGGCTGTGAATCTCTCGCAGGGTTTTCCCGACTTCGCCGCCCCGGCGGACATCAAACGCGTCGCCATGCAAGCCATCGCTGACGATTTAAACCAGTATGCAATCACCTGGGGGGCGAAGGACTTTCGCGAAGCAATTGCCAGCAAGACCAAATGGTACCTGGGCCTGGAGATCGATCCGGAAACCGAAATTACGGTCACCTGCGGCTCAACTGAAGGAATGATTGCCGCCATGATGGCCACCGTCGACCCTGGCCAGGAGGTTGTCGTCTTTGAACCGTTCTATGAGAACTATGCTCCTGATGCGATTCTTTCAGACGCTCGACCGCGCTACGTACCGCTGCGGGCTCCCGACTGGTCGTTTGATCGAGATGAGCTGCGGTCAGCGTTCAATGAGAAGACCCGGGCAATCATCATTTGTAATCCCAACAACCCCACCGGCAAGGTCTTCACCCAGGATGAAATGGAGTTTATAGCCGGGCTTTGCCAGGAGTTTGATGCACTCTGCTTCACCGACGAGATCTATGAACACATAATTTATCCGCGCCCGGGTGCTGAGATTAAACACATCTCGATGGCCCAGCTTCCGGGAATGCGCGAGCGTACAGTGATCGTAAATTCAATGTCCAAGACCTATTCCGTAACCGGTTGGCGTGTGGGTTATTGCCTGGCACCGGCGGAGATCACCAGCGGTATTCGTAAGGTGCATGATTTCCTGACTGTGGGGGCTGCGGCACCTTTGCAGGCAGCGGGTGCCTATGCGCTTTCGTTACCCATGGAGTATTACGAGAAACTCCAGGCGGAATATCAGGCACGCCGTGACTTAATCCTACCGCCGCTGGAAGCAGCTGGGTTTCGCAGCTTTGTGCCTGACGGGGCGTACTATGTCATGACCGACATCTCAGGATTTGGCTTTGCGAATGACATCGAGTTTACCAGAACGTTGATTCGCGAGATTGGGGTTGCCTGTGTGCCGGGCTCGAGCTTTTACAGTGTCGCCGAGCGTGGCTCGCAACAGGTGCGCTTCTGCTTCTGCAAGAAGGACGAAACGCTGAATCAGGCAGCGGAACGCCTCTCTAAGCTCCGCAGTCGAATCTGAGGCTTCGTTGATAGGTTCGAGCTGATGGCCATAGCTGAACACCTACAGTCGCAAGTTGAGCGAAGGTGAAGGGGCCGGGCCGCAGATAAACGCAGATAGAAAACGGATGAACGCAGATCAGATATAGAAAACTAAATTTGAGTCTTTTACTTTATTCCCTGACTATTCATCTCTTTAATCTTTCTGATCTGCGCTGATCTGTGTCCATCGGCGTTAATCTGCGGCCCCAGCACCTTCACCTTCGGTCAGGTTCCGACTGTAACGGTGCCACACCTCAAAAACTTGGGGGTGGATGGGCCACAGATGGCCCGCAGATCAGAAATAGACAAATAACCCCAAGTCTTTTACTTTATTTCTTTGACTATTTATCTCTATCTTCTGATCTGCGCTCATCTGCGTTAATCTGCGGCTACGTCTGGGAGGACAACCTATGAACATTCGCTTAGGTGCGATTATTGCGCTATTGCTCTGGCCGGCAGTAACGGTTTCTCAACAGTTTGCGGATCCCGAGTTCAATACGGCGGTAGAGCGTCCGGCCTATACCAAGAACTTGCCCCGAGTACTGTTCGACGAAGCGCATAACAATTTCCATACGGCCACCGGTCGCTATAAGCCCTTCGCAGACCTGATCATCAACGATGGGTATCGAGTGGTGGTCAACCGTAAGCCCTTTAATGAAAAGTCTCTCGAGACCTTTAAGATTCTGGTCATCGCCAACGCCACTGGAGCCGAGGAGATGGACGATGAGGGGGCTGACCAGCCGGCCTTCACCGAAGAGGAGTGCGAGGCAGTCAACAGGTGGGTGCGCGGTGGCGGAAGTCTATTGTTAATTGCCGACCATGCGCCTTTTGGGGGTGCTGCTGAGATTCTGGCAAAGCGCTTTGGAGTCGAAATGAGCAAGGGTTACACATTTGATAAAGAACATTCCCGCGAAGTTCCCTCGCATCTGGTCTTCTCACGCGAGAACAAATTGTTGCTTGACCATCCAATCACGCAGGGAAGAAATCCGGACGAACGAGTAAATCGCATCCAGACGTTCACGGGGCAGTCTTTGAAAGGGCCGGCGGGTAGTACCAATTTTCTACAGCTGGCTCCTTCCGCGATAGACAAGCCTGCACCAACCCATGGGGAAGAAACTTCGGCCGCCGGACGTGCCCAAGGGTTGGCACTGAAAGTGGGCAAGGGGCGGGTGGTGATTATGGGCGAGGCCGCGCTGCTTTCGGCTCAGGTTGTTGGTCGTGAGAAAGAGCCTGTGGGAATGAACGTTCCCGGCATCGATAACAGGCAACTTGCTCTCAATATCATGCATTGGTTGTCGGGGCTGCTAAAGGAGCGTTGATCTCTTTAATCAGTGTGGGATACAAAAAGACAAATAATCTGGCTGGTGGCGGGGCTGATTTTAGGAACCGCCGTGGCTTATAACGATGCTCACGACGAAGATGGCACGTTCGTACCGCGCTTCTTCATTTTTATGGAGGTCCTGGTGCTGTTGATAATCGGTGGTTTGTTCTTCCTCTATTCCCGCAGCAAGCGCTAACCTTTAAATCCTAAGTGACGGGCGCCACGATATCGTTACGAAGAAACGGTGGTCCGCCACTATTTGGTTTTGACAGGCGGCAGGATTTGAAACCCTAAGACCTAAGACCAAAGCCCCAAGACCATCTTTTTCAGTTTGGCTGTTGCTTGGTTTTTGCCCGGACCGTAATTCCCTGATCCGCAGCCACCAGCAAACTACGCGGCTGACCAAACGGAGCGCTCGAGGGGACGTAGGAGAGCAAGTAGCGACTCTTTCTTAACTCATCACAAATGGTTTTAGCTGCCTCAGACACCCTTTCCAAAGGGAAGATAGCGCCGCCAGTCTCTTCGACGAGCTTATCGATCACTTGTTTTGGTTTGGGCACATCGCGCCGGATGGCTCCCCGCGTCCGGTCTACAGCCTGCACAGCGTAAACGGTTATATCTTCCGACTGCAGATCCGCAAGTATCCGCTCAAAAGTGGTTTTGCTGCCTCGGTCCAGACCATCACTAATCACCACGATGACCCGCTTCTGACCACCGAGTGGTCTTAAGGCCTGATCGACCACTGCACTTAGAGCATCGAAGAGGTGCGGCTGTCCCTTTTTCCGGAAAGCCCTTAGTGATGTTTCAATGGCTTTGGCGTCATCAGTCCAATCGGCCACTATCTCGGCTTCTTCATCGTACCCAACAATCAAAAGCTTATCGCCCTCAAATATTTCGTAGGCAAACTCGAGCGCGCTCTGCTCCAGTTTTTCTACATCGGCGCGGATCGTCAGGGAATTGTCTACCAAGAGTACCAGCCGCGCCGGCGAAGGATCCGGTGTAAAGTTCCGGATAGTCTGTTCCACGCCGTTATCGTAAACGGAAATCTGCTTGGCGGTGATTTGGCCGCGTGAGTTGTTGTCACGTTTGGCAACCACGCTCACCAGCACGCCGCCGGTAGTTGCGGTAACAGGTCGGCGCCCCGCCTGGCCGAAGATGCCCACCACCTGCAGCCCTAGAGTCAAGAGGACCAGCAACGCCACAGACGGGCGCAGCCGGCGCTGCTGACGCCGGATCGCTGAGACAATGCCTGCGAAGTTAAAAGGCATTCAAATCCAAATCTGGGTTCCTTCAATCGCTGCTGGGGACTTTTGGCGATGAAGACTTTGTAGTCTTGGTTGTTTGTGAGGCGTCTTTGGTTTTCTTGTCCGCCTTCTTTTCTGGGGCTTTATCTTCCTTCGTGCCCTCGCTGGCACCTTCACTCTCGGCCGGCTGACGCCCCTTTCCTGAGTAATCTGTTACATACCAACCGGTGCCCTTAAATTGGATGGCTGGGGCCGAAACCATTTTTTCCAATCGACCTCCGCACTTGCGACATTTAGTTAATGGCTTATCACTAATTTTCTGAAATGCCTCAACATGGGTTTTGCATTTTTGACACTCATATTCGTAAATCGGCATTTAATGTTCACGCTCACACTGTTTCAAGTTCACAACGGCAATACCCCAAAATTATACGAATGGCGTGGAAGCGTTACAACCACGTCCGCCGAAGGCTTCGTCCGAAATCAATGAGCCGCAGATGAACGCAGAATACTCTGATAGGAAAAATTAGAACCTGGCGCTCCTGAGTGATTAAAAGCCGCTACGGCCCTTTATTGACCCCCTTCCGGCGATTTCTGAATACTAAGGCGTTGGCTTTTCCTTTTTTGGATCTGCGTCATCTGCGTGTATCTGCGGCTTGTTTGCTCGAAATTTCGAGCGGCCGAAAGTATCAAAATCGAACCTTCACATTGATTCTAAAATTTCTCGTCCAAAACTCGAGATGCTTTGGAGATCGGTGGCTCAAAGTTCTCTCAATCTGAACGATCTGCGCCGAAATAATGAAATAGTTAGGCTTAGGCCTGACTCCTTTAAGTACATTACTGTCAATAATTTAGCTGACACTGAAAGGGGTCTAAAAAGCAACCGAAGTAAAAATTTCTCCATCTTAGTCGCGGTTTCGATTGCAAGTTCTTTGTAAATCGGTTCCACCATGCGCAGCCCCCAAATCCTGCTTTTTAGCAGGATATAAGACCTCCGGTAGCCCTTGGTTGCCGCTCACATGGAGAAACGCTGAATGAAGTTTGCCCCAGGCCTTACCCGTTTGCGTTCTAACGCGTTTGCACCGTTAGCAATCTTTTCCCTCTTCTTGTTTACAAACTTAACCGGTGTTCTTTCCAGACCTGTTCTTGCCCCGGAAGACCGCCCCGGAGTCACTGATGTCATTCCCATGGACGTTCCCAGTTCCGGCAATCCCAGGCTCGATCGAATTATCTTTAATGCATCCCGGCGCGAGGGACTCGACCCACGCTTCGTGCATGCTGTGATTTGGCAAGAATCCAAATACGATGTCGACGCACGCTCGCACGCTGGAGCGCAGGGACTGATGCAGCTAATGCCCGCAACTGCACGCAGATTTGGCTGTCGCAACATTAAAGACCCAGCCGCCAACGTGGCCGCCGGCACCAAATACCTCAAGTGGCTGTTGCACAGGTTTGCAGGGAATGTGGAACTCACCCTGGCTGGCTACAATGCCGGTGAAGGCTCGGTGGATAAGTATCAGGGCATCCCCCCATTCAACGAGACTCGGAACTACGTTCGCACAATCACCTCGCGCTACGGAAAAACTTATCATCCGCTGCTTTCCAGCAACGAAGCAATCGAGGCGTTCTAAAATAATCTGTAGGGGCGGCCCTCCGTGGCCGCCCCTCGTTGCGCACCCTCGGTTTTCCGGCTTTATTGACCGTGATGCGACGAAGGGAGCGAGGCACGGAGTTCACCAGCAGGCTGCCGTCTGCAGCTGTCTGAAGGAAACCACGCGAACCTTGGTACTGCCGCGCGCTGCCAAGGACTTGAAGTGATTTTTGGGATCCTTACCAGCAGGGAGCTACCGCTGTTTGTGGGAGTAGTTTCCTGGTTAATTGACCGTGACGCAACCGAGGGGCGCCCACGGAGGGACGCCCCTACAGACGCCCTCGTCGGGTAAACTGCTTTGCAAGTTTGCACGGCCTTCGTTATGATGCGGCAAACACAGAGGCCAGAGATATCTTAACTCTGACCGGGTGATGAGGTGACTCGCACTGCCTCCCTCTGTGTTCCAGACCATGCAAAACGCTCAGCAATCTTTGTCACTGGAACGCCGGATCAGAATGCACGAGGCGCGGGAAGCGATCATTGATCGCCTGGCCGTGGCCCTACCTACCACCATCAATCTGGACCGCTTTCTTAACGTCATAGTTTCGGAACTAGGCCGGATGATGAATGTTGACCGCTGCGACGTCATTCAACTGACCTCAGCCAGCGAACTGCGGATTAGCCACGAATGGCGGGCCTCGTCTGATGTTCCTTCCAGCCAGGATCTGGTAATTCCGCTCGACCTGAATCAGTTGTCCGAGCATGTCGATATCACCAAGGCCATCCGCCTTGACGATACCTCGGCGCCTGGACTTGATCAGAAGGTGCGGCTGCTGGCTGCCAGTTTGAAAACTCGCTCACTTTTGGTAGTGCCCGTGGTCTTAGGCGAGGATGTGCTCGGTTTGGTCGGCCTGCACACCACACGGACGTTGCGCACCTGGTTGGACGAAGAAGTTTCATTTCTCCAGTCAATCGCCCGGCAGATCGCCGTGGGGTATCAATACACACGCCTGTACACGGACAAAGAGCGCGAAGCCGAAACTAAACGCGCCCTGCTGGGAATTGCCGATGCCCTCAACGCACGTTCCGACTTTCGAGAAGTCTCCTCCCTAGTGCTGGAGCGGGCCATCGCCCTTGTTGGAGCTGACTACTCCGCGCTTGGAGTCTTAGATCCGTCCGGTGAGCGTATCAGCCTCGCTGCCTTTAAAGCCGCTCCACATGCAATCACTGATTCCGTACTGGGTTTGATTGATACGCACGGACCTTCGCTGGCGATTAAAGATTTTCCTGCTATGAAGGAGGTGATCGCCGAAGGAAAAACTCTGGCACTGCTGGAAACCGATTTGCCGTTTCCACTCCGCCTGATGTTTAACTCAATCTTAGGGGGACGAGCGGCGCTGGTGTCCCCGGTGCGCGTGGCTGGACAGACGTTTGGCCTGCTGGGACTGGTTTGGAGCGGTCCGCGCGAAGCCTTCCAGGATCACGAAGTGACTTTGGTCGAAGGAATCGGCAATCAGATCGGCACAGCGCTCGAACGCGATCAGCTTTCTGCCGAAGTGATGCATCTGCGCAGCGCTCTTCACGAGCGATACGGCGAAGGTCGAATCATCGGACAGGCCCAGGGTATTCAAAGAGCAATCGAGCTAGCCTTGAGTGTGGCTGATACTCAAACCACGGTCTTGATTCAGGGCGAGTCGGGCACCGGCAAAGAGTTGCTGGCAAATCTGATCCATTTCAATTCCGGTCGAGAAAACCAGCCGTACATTAAACTAAATTGCGGCGCTATTCCGGAAAGTTTGCTCGAATCGGAACTTTTCGGTCACGAAAAGGGGGCCTTTACCGATGCGCGAGCGCTTCGGCGCGGCCGATTTGAAGAGGCTAACGGTGGCACGCTGTTTCTCGACGAAGTCGGGGAAATGAGTTTGTCGGCACAAGTAAGGCTGCTACGTGTACTACAGGATGGTGAGTTTACCCGGGTGGGCTCCAGCGAGGTAATCAAGTCGGATGTTCGCGTCATTGCGGCTTCAAACGTTGATCTGAAGCGCGCAGTCGACCTGGGTAAGTTCCGGCAGGATCTCTATTACCGATTGTCGGTTTTTCCGATCACCCTCCCGCCGCTGCGAGAGCGCCCCGAAGACATTCACCCCCTGGTTATCTATTTTCTGGAACAGTACAAACAGAAGACCGGACGCTTTATTTCCGGGATATCCAAGAACGCTCTGCAAGCTTTGATTACCTACGAGTGGCCAGGCAACGTGCGCGAACTCGAAAACTCAATTGAGCGAGCGGTAATCATCGCCTCTGGCCGCCAGATCGAGCTCGAGGATCTTCCGGAAGCCATCAGCAAAACCACTCTCCAGGAAAGAGATCGAATTAAGGTTGAACGCGCCACGGCGGCGAGCGAAGGCCGCACAGCCACGTTTGAGGTGGTCGTGCCCTCGTCCATGGAGGAGATTGAGCGTCAGGCTATCGAAGCGACGCTCGATTACACCCGCGGCGACAAAAGTCGAGCGGCGCGAGCGTTAGGCATTGGCCGTAAGACTCTCTACCGGAAGCTGGAGCAGTACAATGGCAAGCGGAATGGTGACTAGGTAGTTTTGCGGAGAGGCAAACGAATTTATCATTTATCATTATTTATCATTGGTCATTTATCATTTGTCATCGATCAAAATGACAATGTGAAATGTCCAATGTGAAATGATAAATAAGGGAACGTTTGCTCGGTTTTTCTGTATTTGCTATAGTCAAATTCGCCCTTTTCCTCGTAAATAAAAGCACTGCAAGAGCGGTGTGCTCTTGCCCTTAAAGAAAGGACCCAGCATGGGAAACGATGAAAGCATCTCGACACGCCTTACCTACCTGCTGATCGGAGGCGGCATCGGCGCGGTTCTGGCACTGCTCTTTGCGCCGAAGTCAGGACATGAATTGCGCAGCGATATAGCCGATGCCACCCGCAAAGGTATCGATCGCTCCCGAGAGGCTGCCCAGCAACTGGGCGAACGCGCCGGCGAATACTATGGCGCTACCCGTGAACGGGCTTCCGAACTCTATTCGCAGGCAGCTGAGAAGGTCGGTGAGGTAGCCAGCTCGGCGCGGGATACAGCCTCGAAGAAGACTGCCACCGTAACGGCGGCGATTGAGGCCGGCAAGAAAGCCTATCAGGAAGAAAAACGCAAGACTGAGATGTCAGGCCGGTTGGAAGCGGCGCCAAACTACGGGGATAAGAACAGTTAACCTACCGGTGCGGTAAGAGATGAATGCGCTTGCCCTCCAAATGAGCCCGCAGGATCCGATGTTCTGGGTGATGGTAGTAATCTCCCTGTCGTTCATCGTGATCGCCTTTGCCATGGTGGCTATGGCCGTGTTCGTTAGCCGGGTCCTGAAAACAGTAAATCGCTTTGAGGAGAGACTCGAGCCCTTAATCGAGCGCGTAGCCTTCCTCAGCGAGCAAGGAAAACATATTGCTGTTCAAGGCAGGCAGATAGCCGAACAGTTCAACGCCATGTCAAACCACCTCTCGACTGCTACCATGCACTTCTCAGAGTCGCTTTCAATCATCAAGGGTGAAGTGGCTGAGTTGCGCGAAGTAGTAAGCGACGTGGCTGTTGAAGCTAGGGATAAGGTTGAGCTGGTTAGTCAGACAATCGATCGCACACACCGTCAGGTCTCCCAAACCACCGATCTCATCCACACCAAGGTCGTCGAACCGGCCCGTGAGCTGGGCGCCATTATGGCGGGCTTCCGCCGGGGACTGGAAGTACTGGTCGCTCCGGCGCCAAAGCCCATTAATCAGATCTACGGAGAGGATGAGATGTTTATCGGTTAACTGGCATACGCCAATTTGATTTGCAGTAACCCGAACCATCGCATCCGCTGGTTCGGGTTCAATGTTTTTAGAGATCTCTGTCGAATAAACTGTTCAAAGCCTGCGGAGCTTCTGTCGGGGAGCCCTGGACCAATTCTGAGCGATTTAGCAGTTTTGAATGACTACCTCAGGAATTTCAACGTCAGCTAAGTTCTCTAACCTTACATTTTCAAAATGTCCATCTTCAATGATAGTTGCTGCTCTTGGTGATGCTATGATGTGAGTGCTGCCAAAGGGGATGAAGAAATCCATTCCATCCCATTGGTCTAGTCCGACATGAAGCCCTCGATGTCGATTCACAAGCGGTCCTGTGGGAACCAATCTCTTTGTCATCATTTCGCTCTTGCTGTAGTTGATCGGTCCACATTTTCCTATAATCGATAGTCCATAGAATCCTTCCACCACAATTTTCCTTTTGTTAAAAACTTCCACCGAAAACGTCTGCCATCCAGTTAGTTTGTTCTCTTCTAGCGCCGCCCGAAACTTCGTCGAGATCAGATACAGCGACAACCAACCAGTTCCTACAAGATCGCCCCATTTACGACCATATTTCTGATTAAAGCGAAGTGGGAGGTTTACTCCAGCATAGTTGCCACTTAACACGTCTTTTTCTCCGACGGCCAAGAGTTCCTCGCCGCCAACTTGAACATATCGTGACGCACCCAAATCTATTCTAAGAGAGAAAAACTCAGAAATGTCCATATTTCTTTTTATCCGGCTTACTCCGAATTTTCTAGGGTAAATCGCTTGATTCCAAGGGTCAAAGATAATGGTTGGATTCATTCCCTCCGGAGACTGTCTCAAAACTCCTCTAGAGGGAGTGTCAAAATTCAGCCCACCAATAATAATCCCAAGAATGATTCAAGTTTCGCCACGGCTTCGCCGCCCGTTGTGAGGCATGGCTCCGCCCTGCCGTCAACACGCTACCTCGACTGGGCTGTGCCCTTGGTGCGGGGCTTTGCCCCTTCAAGTTTCACTCGCAGTCCTCTAACTAAGAACCGAGAAGCTCGAACAGACGCATATTAATCTTGGTTTGAAACCGATCACTCCCTGGACCAGATCAATAACTCCCGATAAGGGGCAAAGCCCCGCACCAGGGGCACAGCCCAGTCGAGGTAGCGTGCTGACGGCAGGGCGGAGCCATGCCTCACAACGGGCGGCGAAGCCGTAACGAATGGTAAATAACACTTCGACTCCTCAGATTCGTGGTGTGGCATAGTTTTACACAGAGCCTCTTTAGCCGCGTGGTATTTCAGTCTTTTCCTAAATGAGAGTACCGGGATGACGTCTATGACACCACCGACTTTTAGTCGCGTGGTGTTTCAACGTCGACCTATTGGCGTAAAAGGGCCCAAGCTGAAGCACCACGCGACTAAAGTCGGTGGTATCTCTCCACTTGCTGCGGTGGCGTTCTAGGCCGAAGCTGAAACACCACGCGGCTAAGGCCGGTGGTATCCGAGTTCTGAGACAGACTGTGGCTGGCTCGGGAATAAAACTACTGCTACTATTGCTGATTCTTGCATCTGCAGTCGGGAAGGCCTATGTCCACTGAAACGACCCTTGACTTAAAGAAAAGCGTAAACCTGCCAAAGACCGGTTTTGCCCAGAAGGCGAACTTGTCCCAAAGTGAGCCCGTGCGCCTGAAAAAGTGGGCGGAGATGCGACTCTACGACCTGATTCGCAAGGCCAGAGCCGGAGCAACAAAGTACATTCTGCACGATGGCCCGCCTTACGCCAACGCCGATATCCATCTGGGCACGGCCATGAACAAGGTGCTTAAGGACTTTATCGTTAAGTCTCGCTCAATGATGGGCCTGGACGCGCCCTATGTGCCCGGCTACGACTGCCATGGGTTGCCCATCGAACTGTATGTCGATCGGAAACTGGGTGCGAAAAAAACCAATATGTCGCCGGTGGCCATTCGCCGCGCCTGCCGCGAACACGCCTCCGAAGCCTTGAAGCGTCAAACACGAGACTTCCAGCGCCTGGGCATCCTGGGGGAATGGGAGAATCCCTACCTCACTATGTCGAATCACTATGAAGCCGAGACCGCGCGTATGTTTGGTCGCTTCATCGAACGCGGATATGTGTACAAAGGAGCAAGACCGGTTTACTGGTGCATTCATGATCAGACTGCCCTGGCGGAAGCAGAAGTTGAATACCACCAACACGTCAGCCCATCAGTGTACGTAAAATTTCCGCTGGCCAGTGATCCGGCTTTAATCGATCCGGCCCTGGCTGGCCGTAAGGTTTTTATTCTAATCTGGACCACAACGCCCTGGACCCTTCCCTCAAATCTGGGTATTGCAGTCCACCCGGACTTTGAGTATTCCGCCTTCGAACATCAGGGCGAGGTCTATATCGTCGCCAGTGAACTGCTTGAGGCAGTCGCGGCTAAATGCGAATTTGGCGAGGTGGATGGCGACGGAGGCCGCATTGTGCCTCGAGTGCTGGCCCGCTTCCTGGGAACCAAGCTGGATCGACTTGAGGCCAGACATGCCTGGCTCGATCGGCGCTCGCTTCTGATGGTAGGCGAACACGTCACACTCGGCGGCGAAGCTGATGCTGAGACCGAGCTGGATGTCAAAGAAGCACGGGAAAAGACCGCCTCCAGCAAAGCCGGAACCGGAGCGGTCCATACCGCCCCAGGGCACGGTCATGACGACTTTGTCATTGGCAAGCGTTATGGCCTGGAGATCTACTGCCCGGTTGACAGTGCCGGAAGGTTTACCCCCGAGGTGGAATTCTTCGCCGGGCAGAATGTCTTTGAGGCCAATCCCCGGATTGTTGACTTCATGCGGGAACGCGGCGTCTTGCTTTTTACCGAAAGCTACGAGCATCGTTACCCACACTGCTGGCGCTGCAAAAACCCCGTCATCTTTCGAGCCACACCGCAGTGGTTCATCTCGATGGACCAGGCCGGCGGACCGATCGTCGAGCGAGACGAAGACGGGCGCGATCAAACCAATTTCACCGAAAACTTTTCGGACTCGTCACCGTCTGCAGCCAAACCCCTGCGCGAAGCTGCTCTCCTAGAGATTGAAACAAACGTCGAGTGGTTTCCAGCCTGGGGCCGCGAACGCATGCGCAACATGTTCAGGGGTAGACCTGACTGGTGTGTCTCGCGCCAGAGGGTCTGGGGCGTGTCTATTCCCGTCTTCTACTGTAAAGGCTGCTCCGAGGCGGTAGCCGACCCGGCGGTCATCAACCGCGTAGCGGATATTTTTGAGCGTGAGTCGGCCGATGCCTGGTACACACTCGAACCCCAGGATCTGCTTCCCGAAGGGTACAAGTGCCGTCGCTGCGGTGGGCAGCAGTGGACCAAGGAAACGGATATTCTTGATGTCTGGTTCGATAGTGGCGTGTCGTCGATTGCTGTCCTTGAGAATCGTGAAGGACTGCACTGGCCGGCTGATGCTTACATCGAGGGTGGCGATCAGTTTCGTGGCTGGTTTAATTCCTCGCTGATGGTGGGTCTGGCGGCACATGATCGCGCCCCCTATAAAGCTGTGCTGACTCACGGCTGGACCCTGGATGCCCAGGGCCGAGCCATGCACAAATCGGCAGGTAATGCAGTAGCTCCGGACGAGGTCATCAAGAACTCCGGCGCCGAGGTGCTTCGGTTGTGGTGCGCTTCTTCAGACTATTTTGAGGATATGCGCTGTTCCGAGGAAATTCTCCAGCGCGTAACCGACGGTTATCGGAAGCTGCGCAATACTGCTCGCTTCGCGCTGGGCAACTTGAACGGCTTCAATCACAAAACTGATGTCGTGCCGGATGAGGAAATGGAAGAGATTGATCGCTGGGTGCTGGCAGAGCTGGATTCAGTGATCACTTCGGTAGCAAAAGCCTACGACAAGTATGAATTTCATACCGTGTATCACCTGCTTTACAACTTTTCCACGGTGACGTTGTCGGCACGCTACTTCGATATCATCAAGGATCGACTCTACACGTTCGCGCCGGGCAACCGGGCGCGGCGGTCAGCCCAAACGGCTTTGTCTCGCATTGTCGATGCCCTGGCGCGCCTGCTTGCGCCCATTCTAGTTTTTACTGCCGATGAGATCTGGGAGAACATTCCGACCGCTGAAAACAAAACCCGCACACCGTCGGTACACCTGGAATTATTTCCACAACCAGGCGGCAGCCTGGATGCAGAGCTAAGGACCACCTGGGAGCGCCTGTTTAAGCTTCGGGACCTGGTACTCGGTAAACTCGAGGAGGCGCGGGTCGCCAAGACTATCGGCAGCTCTTTAGAGGCGTGTGTGGTAATCAAGCCCGGTTCGGCTAACGAGCAGCTGATACAAGATCACTGGAAAGACCTGCGCTACTTGTTCATTGTTTCCCAGGTTCGTCTAGCTCAAGAAAATGAGATTCCGGGTGAGGGTGGCGACCGCGTGCTCGTTGAACGTGCTGCCGGTTCGAAGTGCGAGCGGTGCTGGAACTATTCAACTCGCGTGGGCGAGTCCGCGCGCTACCCAACCGTTTGCGAACGCTGTGTGACCGCGCTGGAAGAAATAGAAAAGGCGAGTTAGGAATTAGGATTTAGGATTTAATTTCGAATTTGGAATGCGGATTACGAATTTCGTGCCTTTCTAATACCAAAGCGCCGACAAGGCGGCGCACTCCTAAACACGAAATTCGCAATTCGAAATTTCCAATTCGAAATTTATTCCTAAATCCTAATTCCTAAATCCTAATTTTAGTTCCTTTTCCTTTGAATCAGACAACAAATCAAATCGAGACGTCGCCAGTGGCATCCGGGTTCGGGTGGCGCCTGGGCTACCTGATCGCTGCTTTTGGCATCTATCTGATTGACCAGGCCAGCAAGGCCTGGGCGGTGCGAAGGCTTCGGTTCGGTTCAGACGTGACCGTGATCCAGGGATTTCTGGACTTCATCTACACCGAAAATACGGGCATCGCCTTCGGCCAGTTGCAGGATGGAGGCAGTTTTGGTCGCTGGTTCTTTGTAGCGCTCGCGGTCGCGGCCACAGGCGCAGTGCTCTATTATTTCTTTAAGACACCTCGAAGCGATGATCGGATCCTTGGTGGTTGCGCTCTGTTGCTGGCCGGCATTGTCGGCAATCTTACTGACCGGGTGCGTCTGGGATATGTAGTCGACTTTATCGTCCTGCATGCAGGACAATATTACTGGCCAACTTTCAACGTCGCCGATGCAAGCATTTGCCTCGGCGCTTTGCTGTTGGCATATGATTTGGTGTTCACCAGGAGGCCTCAACCTGAGGGTTAAAGGGTTAACCCGTGGTAGGCAGACTAAAAGTAGAAAATTAGATGTATCCCGAGTTAATTCAAATCGGCGGGTTTCCCATCAACACCTATGGAGTGTTTCTTGCCCTGGCTTTTTTGTGTGCCATCCTGCTCGCAGTCAAACTGGCTGCTCGAGATGGGCTCCCACGCGAAAAGATTTATGACCTTTGCCTGTGGATGCTCCTGGCTTCTCTGGTCGGCTCGAAAATATTGATGCTCTTCACTGAACCAGAGTATCGCCAGAATCCAATGCAATTGATTTCGTTGGATTTTCTTCGTTCCGGCGGAGTGTTTTATGGCGGTCTGCTGGGAGCAATAGTTGCCGGGGTGTTTTTGATGCGACGCTACCACCTACCCTGGTGGAGGACTGCGGATGCTTGCGCTCCTGGTATCGCCCTGGGCAATTTCTTTGGCCGGCAGGGTTGTTTTGCCGCCGGCTGTTGCTGGGGCGAACCCACAACTTTACCCTGGGGTGTTAAGTTTACGGAGCGAGGGCACGAGATTACCGGCGTTCCAACGGATGCGTTCCTGCATCCGACGCAGCTTTATGAGTCATTCGCGATGCTGGCCGTCTTCTTCTTCCTATTCTGGCTGCATGGCCGGCGCCGGTTTACGGGGCAAGTAATTCTGGCTTATGGTCTGCTCTACTCGTTGATTCGCTTTCTAATCGAGTTTGTGCGCGCCGACCCTCGCGGCGATGTTTTTGGATTGACCTCGCTGACAGGGCTCTCGACCTCCCAGATAATTAGTTTGCCGATAGCCGTGGTCAGCCTGATATGGTTGGTGCTCCGATGGCGAAGTGCAGAATCACTTAAAGAATCGGACACGGTACACGTCCCCACGATCGCTCGAGCCTAATTTGGAGTGCGCCGCCTTGTCGGCGGTATCTTTGGAGTGCGCCGCCTTGTCGGCGCTTTGGTATTGCTAGGGCGCAAGTTATATATAATCCACACTCTTGCGAGGGCGATACTAAAGCGCCGACAAGGCGGCGCACTCCAAAGGAATAAATTTTGAAGATTTTATTCTGGGTGACAATCTTCACGCTTGCGCTCGTCTTTCTGGGCGGGAATAACCTCCAACTGACAGCCAGCAATGATGCGCTCAGGCTGCCTGAAGAAAAAAACCTCGTCAATATTAAGCAACTCACCTTTGGCGGCGAGAATGCCGAAGCCTATTTCTCCGCCGACGATCGGCAACTCATCTTTCAGGCAACCAGGGATCCCGGCGGCTGTGACCAGATCTACACGATGAATGTGGACGGAACCAATCTAAAGCAGGTTTCGACGGGACTGGGGCGTACCACCTGCTCCTATTTTTTCCCGTCCGGCAGCCGGCTGCTCTATTCTTCGACTCATCTCGGCAGTAAAGAATGCCCGCCGCGACCGGACTTTTCACGCGGTTACGTTTGGGCCATCTACCCGAGTTTCGACATCTTCACGGCCAGGCATGACGGCTCAGAAATCCGGCAGTTGACCCGGACTGCCGGTTATGATGCCGAGGCAACTATCTCCCGAGATGGGAAGATTGCTTTTACCTCCTTGCGCGACGGAGATTTGGATATCTACTCAATGGACGCTGACGGAAAAAATGTGCGCCGGTTGACGCATGAGCTGGGGTACGACGGCGGGCCCTTCTGGTCTTATGATGGTAAACAGATTGTCTACCGGGCTCACCACCCCCACAGTGAGAGTGAAAAGGCTGATTACCTGGCTTTGCTTAAGCAAAACCTGATCCGGCCTACTACTTTGGAAATCTGGGTAATGAATGCCGACGGCTCTAACAAGAGACAAATCACCAGTAACGGCAAAGCTAATTTTGCGCCATACTTCTTCCCGGATGGCAAAAGGATTATCTTCTCGTCGAACATTGCCGATCCACGAGGCCGAAATTTTGACCTCTACCAGACTCGTACCGACGGGAGTAAACAAAAACGGATTACCTACAATGAAACCTTTGATGGCTTTCCAATGTTTTCGTCCGATGGCCGGAAACTGGTGTTCGCTTCGAATAGAAACGCCCGGACACAGGGCGAGACAAACCTGTTCATAGCCGATTGGGTCGAATCAGATAACGAGAAGTAGGGCAGGCACCCATGAATCAATCAACAAAGCAAATGCTGAAAACCAAAATCATATTTCGTCTCACGGCCGTAACTGCCCTGCTGGCCGCGGTAGCACTCGCCTGGGTCAACCAGACCGGGTCTTCTGCTCAGAATGCTCCCGAGCCAGAGCGCTTACGACAGCACGTAACGTATCTGGCTTCCGAGGCTCTGGAAGGACGACGCACGGGAACGGCAGGCGCCGATAAGGCCGCCGAGTACATCGCCGGGGAATTCGCGCGCCTGGGATTGCTTTATCCCAATCAGACGGCCGCAGCCGCCAAGTCCAAGACCGTAAGCCTGAAAGAATTTTTTCAACCATTCCCGTACATTGCGGACATGGAATTGGGTAGTAGGAATCGATTCACTTTTTCTGGTGTGCGGCAGCCTGGTTCAGAAAAGACAGCGAAAGCTAATACCCTGAATTTAGGAAGCGACTGGATACCGCTCTCCGTCTCCTCAACTGACAAGCTTGAGAACCTTCCAGCAGTGTTTGTCGGCTTTGGCCTGAACGTTTCTGAACTCCACTACAACGATTACGCTGATAAGCAAGTGGCGGGCAAAGTCGCCGTCGCTCGCACTGGTTCTCCCGATGGCAATAATCCTCATGGACGCTTTTTTCGTTACGAAGAGGTTCGCTGGAAAGCAATTGCCGCCAGAAACGCGGGCGCGAAAGCGCTGGTGATTATTTCAAAGCAAGAAAGTGTCAAAAATGACCGCCTGTTAAAACTTCGCTATGACAACTCGTCCGGCGGCGATGCAGGGTTGCCGGTGGTCCTAATCTCCAGCAAAGCCGCCGCACGCTTGTTTTCGGAAACGCCTGACTCGCCATCCGACAGTTGGGAACAGAAACTGGTAGCTGATAACCAATCGACCAGCCGCGGCTCATCGAGTTATTTGACGATTGAAACGGACCTGGTGCGTCGCCCGGCCGGTGCAATGAATGTAATCGGGAAACTCGAAGGCTCAGACCCGGACTTGAAATCCGAGACTTTGGTGATTGGTGCTCACTATGATCACCTGGGCCGCGGCGGAGCGGGGAGTCTCGCTCATCAGCGAGATGAAATTCATTATGGGGCCGACGACAACGCTTCGGGCGTTGCCGGTCTGCTTGAGCTGGCGCGAATCTTTACCAGCGAGGGAGCAAGGCCCGCACGCACGATCGTTTTTATTGCTTTTAGCGGCGAAGAGGAAGGCTTGCTGGGATCAAAGTACTATGTCAACCAGCCGATAGTTTCCCTGGCTGACACTGTGGCCATGATTAACCTGGACATGATTGGTCGCGCTAAGGCAAACCGGCTGATTATTGGCGGCGTGGGGACAGCACAAGAATGGAGAGACAGAATTGAGGAAGCCCAGCAGTGGATTGCTACACCATCTTCACTCATAGCGGCAGTGGGCCGGAATCTTCCAGGCGTCGTAACAAGGCCCTTTGAGCTCACCTTAACGGAAGACGGTTTTGGTCCCAGCGACCACGCCTCTTTTTATGCCAAACAAATTCCGGTGCTCTTCTTCTGGACCGGCACTCACGAAGATTATCACAAGCCTTCGGATACTGCTGACAAGATCAACTACAGTGACCAGGCGAGAATAGTCTCGCTGGTAGCGCGGATAGTTAGCCAGGCAGTCAAGGGTAAGCGACTCACCTACACCTCGGCCAAAAGCGAGTCGACCGGCCGCACGATGGGCTTTCGAGTCTATTTGGGAACCATTCCCAGTTATGCCGACTCAGAAAACGGGCTGGTGCTCGACGGTGTGCGCGACGAGTCCCCGGCCGCTAAGGCGGGACTGAAGCCGGGTGATCGGATCGTAAAACTTGCCGGACGGGAAGTTAGAAACGTCTACGACTACACCTACGCCTTAGGCGAGATGAAAGCGAATCAGGAATACGAGGTTGAGATTGTCCGCGGGAACAAACGGATAAAGTTAAGCATAACTCCCGTCGCCCGGAAGTAGCAGTTGCAGTGTAGGGAAAAAGAACCCGTGCCAGACGGTTGCTCCCTTTCCCTGTCGTGCTATTCAACTGTAACTGGAGTTTGTACTACCAACGAGGCTCGCGCTCGTACCGGTCGTTACCCCGATCGCGATCACGTCCACCTCCATAACCGCCGCGACCTCCGCCGCCACGGCCGCCAAAACCGCCGCGACCACCACCGCCGCGATCTGTGCGGGGCTTGGCTTCATTTACTGTCAGGTTACGACCACCAAAGTCCTTGCCATTAAATGCCTCGATGGCTGCCGCGGCTTCTTCCGGCGTCGCCATCTCTACAAATCCAAAGCCGCGGGAGCGGCCGGTTTCACGATCTTC
>Ga0187893_10002515_pt1 | contig 40065 bp, 27 predicted proteins | sample MA1701074metaG_FD_139574 | JGI IMG/M metagenome (GOLD analysis project Ga0187893, IMG submission 139574) | White microbial mat communities from a basaltic lava cave in the Kipuka Kanohina Cave System on the Island of Hawaii, USA - MA170107-4 metaG ...
ACCCGAGCCTCCTGTCGAAGTTGCCGGCGGGACCATCGAGAAGGTCAAAGCCCGCGTGCGACACTTGGCACTATTCAGAGGGGCGTTCGCGCAGTCCGCACTCGCGGTTGGCGTCGGCGGCGGTGGGTCCGCATGGCTGCACGGATCAGTTCCGGCCGCAATCTCGTCGCCGTCGTCGGTGCCATCGTCGTCCGTGTCCGAGTCGTGCGGGCTTGAAGACCAGTTGCATGTTGTGCCGGGCACGCAGCAATCGCTCTTCTCGAACCAGTCGGCGAGGCCGTCGCCGTCGGAATCCGTGCAGTTCGTTCCGTCTCCGCCATAGGTCCCGCCCAAGCCGTTGCACAGGGCCTCCGGGTCTGCCCCTTCCACGACTTCGCACGATGCGTTGGGCTTGCAGCACGCGCCGCGCGGACAGGGAGCGCACGCTTCTCCGGTCACATGGAGATGGCCGGGACCGGCGTGTCCCACGGGTACGCAGCAAAGGTGTACCATCGCGGCTTGCCCGCTGGTCGGCTGAGCGCCGGGCACGAAGTTCTGACCGCATACCGGCTGGACCTCGCCTTCGCTGTCATACACCCACGGTGAGGAGACGACGCTTTCCAGGAAGGCCGGCGGAATGCTTTCCGCACCCGTGTCGAACACACGCGCGTCAAACGGGGGCGTCGCACGCGTGAACGTGAACAGTGGTTGCACGAAGAAATCGGAGTTGAACACGCCGCCGTTGGGGTGAGTCTTGCGGATGGTCATCGAGCCTTGCGGCGCGGGCGTCGTCGACAGGGTCACTGACACATGCCAGAAGGTATCCGGATCCATGATGTTGGTGACGGTAATCGGACTGCAACTAACCAGACTCAGCGAAACGAGTTCGATAGGAACAGTTCCTGAATCTCCGGCGTTGGGCAACGACAGCCCGTCCAGCCGCCTCATGAAGGTGTCCGGAACCGGCGGACCGCTCGCGCCTTGAAGCAGCACAAGACCATCGAACGGCTCCGAACCAGGATCGAAGAAGTCCGCGGGGATGGGCCTCTCGCAGAAGTCAAAGCTGGTGTCGCCGCAGGAGGTGGCGAAGCAGTCGTCGCCCGCGGGGATGCAGTCATTGGCGACGCACGGGTTGCACCCGGCCGCGAGCTCCGCTCCATCGTTGATACCGTCGTCGTCGGTGTCCGCGTCATTGGGATTGGACGCGGCGTTGCACGTCGTGCTCGGCTGGCAGCAGTCGTTGTTCTCGAACCAGTCGGGGATGCCGTCGCCGTCGGAGTCGTCGCAATTGGTGCCGTTGCCTTTGTACTGGCCCGGAGGCGGACACATGCCCGCGCCGTCGACGACCGTGCATGTTCCGCCCTGGCAGCAGGCGCCGGTCGGGCAGATGTTGCACTGCTTGGTGCAGTGATCGTGCCCGCCGCCGGGGTTGGCGTGGCACGTTTCCGTGCAACATTGATCGAGGTTCCCCGGCGGATTCTCTTCCACGCCAGGAACAAAATTTGTACCGCACGCCGGAGGAACGGGAATCGTGAGGTTATGTACCCACGGCGCCGAGCCGGTCATATCCAGGATGACCGGCGGAATTCCCTCGGCGCCGGTATCGAAAACGCGTACGTTGCCGGGGTTCCCAACTTGCGTGAACGTGAACCGCGGCTGGACAAGCAGCGTGGAACTAAAGGTTCCGCCGTTGGGATGGGTCTTCCTGGCCGTCAGGGATGTCTGCAGGGCAGGCGTGGGAGAAAGATCAACGGCGACGTTCCAGCTCTCGTCGGGTCCGGCGACGTATTGCACGGTGATCGGCTGACAACTGACCAGGTTGAGCGAGACGAGCTGAATGGGGATCGTCTCCGGCGGACCATCCAGCAGCATGGCGTCAAAACGGCGGACCACGGTGTCCGGCAGCCCGCCCGGCGGGCCGCCCAGGAGAATCAAGCCGTCAAACGGCAAGGATCCCGGATCAAAGAAGTCGGCTGGAATCGGATCGTTGCAGAAATCAGACATGGTCCGCCCGCACTGGGTGTTGAAACAGTCGTCGTCGGGAGGGATGCAACGACCATCGAGCGGACAGTGGGAAACCTGCGTGCCGCCTTGCGCGGCGCAATCACTGTCGAGCAGAATCTGGCAAGAACTGGAAGGCAGACAGCAGGGCACGGAAACGCAGTCGGCCGAATCGCAGGGGTTGCAGCCCATACTGACTTCGGTCCCGTCGTTGATGCCGTCGTCATCGCTGTCCGCGTCGGTGGGGCTGGAGGCGGCGCTGCACGCCGTGCTGGCCTGGCAGCAGGCGTTGTTCTCGAACCAGTTGGCCAGCCCGTCACTGTCGTCATCTTCGCAGTTGGTGCCGTCACCCTTGTAGGTTCCGCCGAGGTTGGTGCAGCCGTCCTCACCGTCGGTCACGGTGCAGCTACCGCCCGTGCAGCAGGCGCCGGTGGGGCACACGCTGCAAGTCTCCGTGCAGTGATCGTGCCCGCCGCCGGGGTTGGCGTGGCAGGTCTCCGTGCAGCACTGCTCCAGGGTGGTCGTATCCTCTTGAATGCCGGGGACGAAATACACGCCGCAATTGTGCGGGACCGGCACGGTCGGATTGTGGACCCACTTGGGCGTGCCCGTGGTCTCGAACAGGGTCGGTGGGCGTCCCTCGACGTCGAAGTCCAGAATCTTCTGGTTGCTCGGGGTGTCTACATCGGTGAAGACGAAGCGCGGCAGCACATGGAATTGGGCGTTGAAGATGCCGCCGTTGGGGTGCTGCTTGGTCACCATCATGCCGCCCGGCGGCATGGGCGGGTTGGGAAGGGGTGAAAGGTCTACCCTCACGTCCCAAAGCGTATCCGTCGTGCCGATCGTCACAGTGATGGGAATGCAGCTGCTCAGGTTCAGGGCAACGAGCTCGATGCCCACCGACTCGGGAGGACCATCGAGGAGCATCGCGTCGAATCGTCGCACGATCGTATCCGGCAGGCCGTCGTTCGGACCGCCGAGGATGATGATGCCGCTGAACGGCTCGGAGCCGGGGGCAAAGAAGTCCGCGGGGATGGGGTCGTTGCAGAAATCAAACAGCGTCTGGCCGGCGCACTGCGTCGTGAAGCAGTCGTCGGCGGGAGGAACGCAACGGCCGTCCAGCGGACAATGGTCAACGACGGTGCCGCCGTCAACGCCACATTGTCCGGGAGGCAGAGATTGGCACGACGCGTTCGGCAAACAGCACGGCTCCGATGGGCCTTTGGGACAACAGAACAGCGGATCGTTGAAGTCGATCATACATTGGACCGTACCCACGTCCTGGTTGGTCACGGTGCCGTCGCAGTTGACGTCGCAGGAGTTGATGCAACAAGCACAGAACCCGCCGAACGCGCAGTTCTGCACGCAGAATTGGTCACCCGGGTCCGTTGCTCCGTCGTTGTTCACGTCGGCGTTGCACGGGCAGTTCGCGACGACCGAATCCGGCCGACCCGCCAATATGCAGGCAACCGCTGCGGAAAGGAACCAACCAACGTGACGTTGCGTCATCCTCGTGCAAGTGTTCATTTTCGTCCTCCCTCAAAATGGCGCTCACGGGACCCCGGGCCCCGAGCGCCAGAACCGACCCGCCGCGCGGAATCGACCCCTCACGCGGCGCTCCCGAGCGGGCAGACGCGCGGCATGCAATGGCATTGGACGTTCGGTACGTTGCTACAGCCGCACGCTGGGGAGATGAATCCGACGGGCCGATCGCCAAACGGGCGAGCGCCGCCGGGAAAACCCTCACAGGACGCTATCCTACCCCCGCCTGCCGACGGATGCAAGAAGAAACTTCCGCGACAGCGGCCGGCAGGGGCCGTTGTCCGCGGGGCGGGCTTCGCTTATGCTCAGGCCCGTCGCCCGCACATCGAGCCGCTACTTTATACTCGGCCCTGGGGCGAGAATCTTACACGCCGCCGGCGGTTTTTTTTGCATGGAAGACACGCGATCCACACTGCTCCTGCGACTGAAGGACGCGGGCGACCAGGCGGCTTGGCGGACTTTCAACGAGCTGTACCGACCCATGCTGGTCCGCTACGCGCTGGCCAGGGGGCTGGACCCCGATGACGCCGAGGATGTGGCTCAGCAGTGCGTCGAAGGCGTGCTGAAAAGGATCGGAGAGTACCAGCATGTGGGCAGCTTCCGGACATGGATGCGGGCGATCATTGAGAACAAGATTTGTGACCGGTTTCGCGCCAGAGGACGAGAGATGCAGGCCGACAGCCGGCTCCTGGCCGGGCTGCCCGACCCGCAGGACACCCCCGACCAGGTGTGGGAGCGGCAATGGCGAAGCGCTCATTTCCGCTACTGTGCCGAGAAGGCCCGCGGCGAAGTGGCGGAGGCAACGTATGCCGCGTTTGTCGCCTACGGCATCGAAGGCCGACCGGCCGACGAGGTGGCCGCGAAGCTGGGGCTAACCGTGGGTCAGGTCTACCTGGCCAAGCATCGTCTGCTGGATCGCATTCGAGCCCTGGTGCTCGAGTTGACCGGCGCCGAGCCCGTGGAAGTGTTGCCGTGACCCGATGCCCCGATCTCACCGCCTGGGAAGAACTTGTTCGGGGTCGCCGTGACGGCGAGGGTGCGGCAGAACTCCAAACGCACCTGGCGACGTGCGGGGACTGTCGTGCCGCGTACGAGAACGTGTGTCGCAACGACCGGTTGCTCGATTCCATGAGAGTCGCCTGGCGCGAGGAGCCCGGAGCAGGGCTGGTGGGCTCTGCGCCCATCGGCATGAAGATCGGGCGGTACGAGGTAACGGGGTACCTCGGCGCCGGAGGGATGGCGACGGTGTATCGCGCGACTCAAGAGCAGCCGCACCGAACCGTCGCACTCAAGCTGATGAAGCTGAGCTTCCCGTCGCGGGCGGCCGTGCGGCGTTTCGAGCATGAGGCCGAGCTGCTTGGCCGGCTGCACCATCAAGGGATCGCTCATGTTTATGAAGCCGGTGTTGACGAGGTCGCCGGGCAACCGCAGCCTTTTTTTGCCATGGAGTTGGTCGACGGGGAGAAGCTGACGGATTATGCGGCGAAGAGAAACCTGGGTGCGCGCCAACGGCTGGAGCTGATTGCGCGGATCGGCGACGCCGTCCACTACGCGCACCAGAAGGGGATCATCCACCGTGACCTGAAACCGAGCAACATTCTCGTCAGCGAAGATCGATCCGCTGAGTCCGCCGCCGGGGGCCTTGGCTGGGGAGTCGGGCAGCCGAAGATCCTGGACTTCGGCGTGGCCCGCGCGACGGACGTGGACGTCCAAGCCACGACCCTGCGGACGGAGATCGGACAACTCGTGGGAACGATCCCCTACATGAGTCCCGAGCAGGCGGCCGGCGATCCGAAGGAGTTGGATGTCCGCTCAGACGTGTATTCGCTGAGCGTCGTCTGTTACGAGCTTCTAACCGGTCGCCTGCCGTACGCAGTCAGGGACAAAACGGTTCTCGAGGCCGTGCGCGCCATCCAAGAGGACGATGCTACACGCCTGAGTATGGTCAACCGTGGATTTCGTGGCGACCTGGAGACCATCCTGGCGAAGGCGTTGGAGAAGGACAAGGAGCGGCGCTACCCGGCGATGTCCGCGTTCGTGGCCGATATTCGACGATACCTCCGAAACGAGCCGATCGCAGCCCGGCCACCGAGCGTATCCTATCAGTTGACGAAATTTGCGCGACGAAATCGCGCCCTCGTGGGCGGCGTGGCGTCGGTCTTTGTCGTGCTGTTGTTCGGCTTCGTGGGCACGGGGTATGGGCTCATTCGAGCGATGGCCGAGCGGAATCACGCTCGCGAGGCGGAACGGGTCGCTCAAGCGCGACGGGCCGAAGCCGAAACCGTGATCGACCTGCTCACCGACATGCTCGGTTCCGCCGATCCGCACCGCGTCAAGGGAGCGGACTATACAGTCCGCCAACTGCTCGATGACTTCTCCCGGGGTCTGGGCGACCGGCTTGAGGACCAACCCGAGGTCAAGGCGACGATCCACTCCACGATCGGCAATGCCTATCGCGGGCTCGGAGTTCGCGAGCAAACGGCGTTGCACCTGAAAACCGCGCTCGATTTACGGCGCCAGATACAGGGAGCGGAACATCCCGACGTGGCGCAAAGTCTTCACGATTATGCATGGTACCATCACGACAACGCCGATTACCCCGCCGCCGAGCAGGCGCTGCGCGACTCGCTCGACATGCGCCGAAGGCTGTTGGGGAATGAGCACGTAGATGTGGCCGCGTCGCTGGACGGCCTTGGCGATATTCTGCGCCACGTCGACAGATTCGATGAAGCGGAGTCCCTGGCGCGCGAAGCGCTGGCCATGCGCCGCCGGTTGCTGCCGCCGGATCACCCGGACGTGGCCGAAAGTCTCAAAAACTTAGGACGCGCCCTTCGGGCCAAGAACCAGTTTGAAGAGTCCGAGTCCGCCCTGCGCGAGGCGCTCGCCATCCTGCAAAAACTCCATGGTGAACATCCCACGATCGCTACCTGCCAGCAGGAACTGGGCAGACTTCTGCAAATGAAAGGCGACTATGTCCACGCCATTCCCGTGTACCGTGAGGCGCTGGCCATGGCTCGCAAGGTCCTCGGAGAGAATCACCACGACGTGGGCACGACGATGACGTACTTGGGCGAGTCGTTGACCGAGACGGCCGAATACGCCGCCGCCGAGCCGTTGCTTCGCGAAGGGTTGGCCCGCGGCCGCGCCGTTCACGGCGACATCCACTCGTGTGTGGCCTGGCAACAGAATGCCCTGGCGATCATGCTGCGGCATTCCAGCAGGAGCACGGAGGCAGAGGCGCTCTTTCGCCAGGTATTGGACATGTATCGCGGGTTGGAGGGGGAGGAGGGCACGCTCACCAACCTCCTTAGAGTCAACCTCGCCGACGTGCTTGTTGTGCAAGGCCAGCTCGCAGAAGCCGAGCGATTGGCGCGCGAGGCGCTTCCCCGGCATCGCGGGCGGCTGGGAAACCACCATCGACATACGTCCGACGCTGCTCGAGTCTTGGGTCTTGTGCTCGTACGCGAAGGGAACCCGGTCGAGGCCGAGCCGCTCTTGCAGGAGAGCGTTGCCACTCTTCGCCAGGCCGTGAGCGAGCCACCCTGGCGAGTAGCCCGCGCGGAGAGCGTTCTCGGCGAAGGCCTGGTAGCGCTCAGGCGTTTTGACGAGGCCGAGCCGCTCCTTATCCAGGCCCATGCCACGCTCCTCGCGGAGAAGGGCGCGACTTTTTCCGAGACGGGCGCAGCACTCGATCGACTCGTTGTGCTCTACGAGGCATGGGGCAAGCCCGACCAAGCGGCGCAGTGGAGGGACCGCCCGCCGTCCGAGGCATCGACGGCCAATGTTCCCTAACGTGGTCGGCACTCCGCAAGAACAGGTTCACGAAGCCGGAATGTCGTGGATTGAGCTCATTCCGTTGGCCCGCTGTCGAGGGAGCGGTGGGACCTTCGTTGCGGCCGGGGGGCGCGAGTTGGCGGTGTTCCTGCTCGATGATCCCGAACGCATCGTGGTCATCGACAACAGTTGCCCGCATGCGGGCGGCAATCTCTCGGGCGGGCAGGTCGCCGGCAATGTCGTGCAATGCCCGTGGCACCAGTGGAAGTTCGATCTAGATCGCGGCGTCTGCACGCACTCGGACTTGGCCCGCTTGCGGCGCTACCGCTGCGAGGTCCGGAGCGGCGTTGTCTGGGTCGATGTGTCCGGCGACGTTGACGCTCCCGTCGTCGAGTGATGCAATTGCGTGACGGGGCCTGTAGCTCAGTGGTTAGAGCAGGCGACTCATAATCGCTTGGTCGGGGGTTCGAATCCCTCCAGGCCCAGTCGTGCGCCGACGTCGCTTACATCGACCCGGCCATGTTCATTCTAGGTCCACCGAAACCATCGCAGGGCGAGGACGAACGAAACCGATCCGTATGCCGCCAAGATCGAGAGGGGCAGCCACTGCGACATAGGCGACGCCCCGTCGGTGATGACCGCACGAAGCGCGTTGTTGAGCTGCGTGAGCGGCAACGCCTGGATGAACGGCTGAAGAATGTCCGGAAAGCGCTTCGACGAGAAGAAGATGCCGGAGAAGATCCACATCGGCAGCATGACCGCGTTCATCAGCCCGGAGATGGTCTCGATCTTGCGGGCCCGGCTGGCGAGGAGCAAACCCAGTCCCGCAAAGCTCAGCGCCCCCACGCCGGCGACGATGGCGATGCTCGCCAGATTCCCCTCGATCGCCACGCGAAACAACAGCCAACCGGTCACCAACAGGAGCAGCATTTCGGGGATGGTGAAGACCATGCGCGAACCGATCAGCGACAGGAAGAAGTCCCGCTTGCGCATCGGCGTGGCCACCAGGCGCTTGAGCAGCTTGCGGAGGCGCATGTCCACGGTGACAAAGCCGATCCCCCACAAGCCCCCGCCCATCAGGTTCATTCCCAGGAGTCCCGGGATGAGAAAGTCGATGTACCGTGCGCCCGGCGCGGTCATGTGAACGTCTTTCACCTCGACGGCGTCGGTCCGACCGGCAGCCCGCTGGATGGCTTCATCAACCTTCAGTCGAGCGATGGCAGCTTCCGGTCGGGTCGGATCGGAGCGGTACTCGATGCCGTCCGTGTGAAGGACGGCGATATCCGCCTCTCCTTTGCGGACCCGGAATTCACATTGCGCGATCGACCCGACGAAGGTCTGAAAAGCCTGATCGCCCTCGAGCGTTCGCCGAATGTCGCCGAGCGCCGCCGCGTCCTGAATGGCCGCCTGAACTTTGTCCGGAGGCTTCGTGCGAAAGGCCACGCCGAGTCCGATCGTCAGAAGGACGGGGAAGCCGTAGGTCCAGAAGATCGCCTCCGGCTCGCGGTAGAACATCCGCATGCGGCAGAGGAACAGCTCCCAGTTGGGTGAGTATCTCTTCATGGCTGTTTGTCCGCGAGTTCCTCGGCGGTCAGACGCCGCCCGGTGAGGATGACGAACACGTCCTCCAGGCTCACGTGACGCGTCGTCAGCCGGCTGAGTTCCAAGCGATGAGCGCTGAGGCGTTCGACCAATGCGGGGATACACTCGTGGGGTGCGCCCACTGTGAGTCGGAACCCGTCGGAATCGAGGCGGCACTCGCGGACGCTGGGAAGATCGGCAAACAGCTCGGCGCCGGGCTGCGCGTGGCTGTTCTGCAGGGCGAAGTCGATCACGTGCTCGCCGCCGATGCGGTGGATCAGTTCGGAGGGCGAACCCACCGCGATGACCTTGCCCCGATCGACGACGGCGACGCGATCACAGAGGCGCTCCGCCTCGTCCATGTAATGGGTGGTAAGGAGGGTCGTCCGCCCGCGCTCCCTGTGCCGCCGGACGATGTCCCACACGTCGCGACGCGACTGCGGATCGAGCCCGGTGGTGGGCTCATCCAGGAAAAGCAGCTCGGGTTCGCCGACCAGGGCGCAAGCCACCGCCAGACGTTGTTTCTGCCCACCGGACAGGGTATCCAGCCGGGCGTCTCGCTTCTCGGCCAGCGAAACTACGTCAAGGATTTCCGTGGGATCGCAGCCTTGCCGGTAAAAGCTGCGAAAGAGCTTGAGGGTCTCGGCGACGGTCAACTTGTCCGCCAGTCGGGTTTCCTGCAACGAGATGCCGATGCGCTGACGGAGTGCCTGGTCGTCCACGCCCCAGCGCAGGCCGAGCACTTGTACATCGCCCGACGTGGGCTCCAGCAGGCCCTCGAGGATTTCGATCGTTGTGGTCTTGCCCGCGCCGTTGGGTCCGAGGAGCCCCAAGCACTCCCCGGCTTGAGCGGTCAGATCAAGGCCGACGAGTGCATCGACCGGCGGCTGGCCGCGCGTCAGATAGCGCTTTTGCAAGTCCCGACAAACGACTGCCGGCGTCAGATCCATGAGCGAGGAACCTCTCCTTGCCCCTGATCTTACTTCGCGGGGATACTCTTGGCATCCCGCGCCCGGTTGTTCAGCGCGGGTGATGAACGATCGTCAGCGTCCGTCGAAGAGTCGCATGAACTCATCCACGTCCTTGAGGTCCACGCGCCCGTTGCCATCGAGGTCGAAACAGCCGCAGTCCACTCTGGCCTCCGCCTCCGCTCCGCTGAGGCACCCGACGAAGCGATTCCAATCATCCAGGCCGTAGGTCCGGTCACCGCTGCAAACGCCGCCCAAGCATTGATCGTTCGACGTGCAATCATCGCCGTCATCGCACGAGGAGTAGTCCTCGGCCGGACGGGCTTCGCAAGCGTCTTCGTCCTCGTTGCAGACGCCGGGGTTGCACTGATCGCCAACGTCGCCGCAGTCCCGCGCGGTTCCGGCGCAGAAACCGTTCCTGCAAGCGTCCTCGACCGTGCAATACAGGTCATCGTCGCACGCTGTGCCATCCTCTACGGCGCGAGCCTCGCAGGCGTTTAGCTCCTCGTCGCAGAACCCGATGTGGCACGCATCATCGCCGTCAGAGCAGTTCCGCTCCAGGCCGATGCACGATCCGCCCTTGCACACGTCTTCGACGGTGCAGAACAAGTCGTCGTCGCACGCGGTGCCATCCTCTGCCGGGCGCTCCTTGCAGGCGTCCGACTCCTCGTCACAGGCGCCGACGCTGCACGGATCGCCTTCTGCGGCGCAATCACGCGCCGAACCGCCACAGATGCCTCGCAGACAGGCGTCCTCTACGGTACAGAAGAGATCGTCGTCACAGGCCGTGCCATCAACGACGGCACACGGTTCGCACACATTGGTCTCTTCATTGCACTGGCCGATGTTGCACTGGTCGTCCGACGCGGAACAGTCTCGCGCCTCTCCGCTGCAGACTCCGCCGCTGCAAGCGTCTTCCACGGTGCAGTAGAGATCGTCGTCACATTCTGTCCCATCGGGTGCGGGAGACCGCTCGCACGCGTCGGACGCCTCATTGCAGACTCCGCTGTTGCAGGAGTCGGCTGCCGCCGAGCAGTCGCGTGCTGATCTGCTGCACACGCCCTCTTTACACACGTCTTCGACGGTGCAGAACAAGTCGTCATCACAGGACGCACCGTCCGGCATGGGCGTCAATTCGCATGCGTCGGCGTCCTCGTTGCACACACCCGTGCTGCACGGCCCTTCCGCGCCACACTCCCGCAGGCTTCCGCCGCAAACGCCGGCCGTACAAACGTCGTCCACGGTGCAGAACAGGTCGTCCCTGCAAGAGGTCCCGTCTTCGATCGGCTTCGCGTCACACGTGTCCGATTCCTCATTGCACGCGCCTACGTTGCACTGATCGTCCGCCTCGTCACAGCTCCGCGGACTGCCGCCGCACACGCCGCCCGTGCAGGCGTCGTCTTGCGTGCAGAACCGTTCGTCGTCGCAAGGCGTGTTGTCATCGACCGGTGTGAGAAGGTCGCAGTTGCCCTCAGCGCCGGCGACGTCGCACGAAGCGGTATTGCACGGATTGTCCCGTGCGGAGCAGTCGGGCGCTCCTCCGCCCGTGCACGTCCCGCTCTGGCATGTTTCCCCGATGTTGCACGAGTTTTCGTCGTCGCACGCGAGTCCGTCTGCGACCGGCTGCGTTACGCAGGCGTTGTCTGTTTCGTTGCACAGGCCGAGATTGCACTGATCTGCTGCCGTGGAACAATCACGGAGCGTTCCGCCACAAGTTCCTCCGAAGCACACGTCCTCCACAGTGCAGAACAGGCCATCGTCGCACAGGATGCCCTCGAATACCGGATGCGCCTCGCAGGCCTTCTTGTGCTCATTGCACATGCCGACGTTGCACTGATCGTTCGACGTACTGCAATCGCGGAGGCCGCCCTCGCAGGCTCCGGCTACGCAAACGTCGCCTACCGTGCAGAAACGGCTGTCGTCGCAAGCAATGCCGTCCTCCATCGGAACCGCCTCACAGCGATCCGTCTCTTCGTTACATGTGCCCAGGTTGCACTGGTCCGTCGTTGCCGAGCAATCCTGCTGGCGCCCTACGCAAAAGCCGCTCTTACAGACATCGTTGTCCGTGCAGAACAACTCGTCATCGCATTGCGCGCCGTCTGGCAGCGGCGTTCGCGCGTCGCAGTTGCCCTCGCCGCCGGACGGATCGCAAACGGCGATATTACATTGGTCGCCAGAGGTCGAGCAGTCGACCGGCAGTCCCGGCCGGCACTGGCCGTTCACACAGGCGTGTCCGACCGCACACGGATCGGCCTCGTCGCAGTCTTCGTCGGTTTGGCACTCGTCGCACGAGTCGCTTCCTTCGTTGCAGAATTCGCTCTTGTCACACGGATCGCCGCCGGATTTGCAGCCCAGCAGCGCGTCGCAGAACTCGCCGCCGTTGCAGAAGACCTGATCGTCCTTGCAGTGCGAGTCATTGGCACTGTACACGCATCCGCCGTCGAGGCAGATATCATCCGTGCATCCGACGGCATCGTCGCAGTCGGTGTCCGCAACGCACTCTCCGCACGTATCCGTGTTTTCATTGCAAAGGTGGTCGTCGGGACATGGGTCGCCGGTCGATTGGCAGTCGAGAAGCGGATCGCAGAACTCCACGCCGTTGCAGTAGGACTCATCAGCCGGGCAACGGGCGTCGTCGGGCGTGAAGACGCAGTCGTTGGCGACGCATGCATTTTCCGTACACGCGATGCCGTCGTCGCAGTGGAGTGCATCCAGGCACTGAACACAACCATCACCGTCTTCGTCGCAGACGCCCTCTCCATCGCAGGGATCAACCGCGCCGCGACACTTGCCCGCGGCACATGCGTCTTGCCCTGTACAGAAGAGACCGTCGTCGCATTGCGTTCCGTCAGCAACGAGATTGGCAATGTCACAATTTCCGTCAGCGCCGTTACGGTCGCAAGCCGCGGTGTTGCACTGGTCGCCGAAGGCCGAGCAGTCGATCCGCTCGCCGCCCGCGCACAGGCCCTTCTGGCATGCCTCGCCTATATTGCAGGCGTTGTGGTCGTCGCAGGTCGTACCATCCGGTACCCGTTGGGCGACGCAGGCATCCTTCGCTTCGCTGCAGAGGCCGTGATTGCACTGGTCTTCGCGCTCGGAACAGTCGCGGGGAACACCGGCGCATCTGCCGTCGGCGCAAACATCCTCGACGGTACAGAACAGCTCGTCGTCGCAGCTCGTTCCGGATGCCACCGGCTGAGCCTCACAGCCGCCCGACTGCTCATTACAAATGCCCGTATTGCACTGGTCGCCCGACGCACTGCAATTTCGGGCAGCGCCGCGGCACGCGCCGGCCATACAGACGTCCTCCACGGTGCAGAAACGTCCGTCATCGCAGGCAATCCCATCGTCCACGGGCTTCGCTTCGCAGCGGTCGAGCGTCTCATCACAGGCGCCGCGATTGCACTGGTCTACCGCGTCGGAACAGTCCCGCGGCAGGCCCGTGCAGGCGCCGTCCTTGCAGGCGTCTTGCGTAGTGCAGAAGAGATCGTCGTCGCACTCCAAACCATCATTAACCGGCCGTGGTTCGCAGTCATCCGACTCCTCGTTGCAAACCCCCTTGTTGCACTGGTCGCCCGCTGCGGAGCAATCCCGCGCCGAGCCACGGCAGGCGCCTTCGATACAAGTGTCTTCCGACGTGCAGAACAACTCGTCGTCACAAGCTGCGCCATCGTTGGCCGCCCGTGCGTCGCAGGCCTTGCCATCTTCGTTACAGACCCCGATGTTGCACTGATCGCCGCTCGCGGAACAGTCGCGGGGGAGACCGCCGCATCGTCCGCCCTTGCAAAGATCGTCCACCGTACAGAACAATCCGTCATCGCATGAGGCGCCGTCGGGCAGCGGCTGCCCATAGCATGCGCCCGATATTTCGTTGCACACGCCGATATTGCACTGGTCCTGCGAGTCGGAACAGTTTCGCGCGAGTCCCCCGCACCGACCGCCGGAACACGTATCTTCCACCGTGCAGAACAGCCCGTCGTCACAACCGGCCCCGTCATCCAGCGGGCGCGCTTCGCAGCTCTTCGACTCTTCATTGCAGACGCTGGTGTTACACTGATCGTTCAATTCCGAGCAATCGCGCTCGCTTCCGCCGCATCTGCCGTGTTTGCACGCATCTTCGATCGTGCAGAACAACCCGTCGTCACACGATATCCCGTCGGTGAGCGGCCGGGCCCGGCACGTATTCTCCTCCTCGTCGCATACGCCAAGGTTGCACGAATCAGACAGTGTGGAGCAATCACGCGCGCTTCCGCTGCAACGACCGCCCTTGCAGGCGTCCTTTACGGTACAGAACGACTCGTCGTCGCAGGCAGCGCCGTCGTCCACGGGCCGCGCCTCGCACAAGTTCGCGTGTTCGTTGCAAATGCCCACATTACACTGGTCGCCCGACGCGGAGCAGTCCCGCTCCCTTCCGGCGCACGCTCCGGCTTGGCAAGCATCTTCCACCGTGCAGAACGCGTCATCGTCGCAGGCCGCGCCGTCTTCCACCGGCCGCGCTTCGCAGCCGCCGGATTCCTCGTTGCAGACACCGTGGTTGCACTGATCGCGGTTTGCCGAACAGTCACGCGGACGCCCGTTACAGTCTCCGCCTTTGCATGCGTCCTCTACGGTACAGAACAACTCGTCATCACAGGCTGTCCCGTCGTCCACCGGTCGCGCGTCGCAGGCGTTCGACTCCTCGTTACAGACGCCGCTGTTGCACTCATCGCTTGCTTCGGAGCAGTCCCTGGGGCTTCCGCGACAATCACCTGCCGCACAGCTCTCCTCGGCGGTGCAGAACAACTCGTCGTCGCAGGCGGTGCCGTCAGGGAGAGGCCGTGCTTGGCACGTGTCCTCGTCCTCATTACACAACCCTTCGTTGCATTGGTTACCGGATGTGGAACAATCGCGCTGTTCGCCCGTGCACACACCGCCCTTGCAAACATCCTCTACGGTGCAGAACAAGTCGTCTTGGCAGTCCGTGCCGTCCTCGACCGGGGTGAGCACGTCACAGTTGGCCTCGGCGCCGTCCGAGTTGCACGAAGCCGTATTGCACTGGTCCCCCTCCGCCGAGCAGTCCGCCGCCGTGCCGCTCTCGCACTCTCCGTCCGAACAGGCATCGCTTACGGTACACGGATTGCCGTCACTGCACACCGTGGAATTGTCCGAATGAGTACACTTTCCCGACGAACATGCGTCGTCCGTACAGACGTTGTCGTCATCGCAGTCAAAATCAAACGAGCACTGCTGCACGGAAACTCGAATGTAGTCGGTCGAGACACCGGCCTCTTCCTCGGTATTGACGAGGAGGATCGTCACGCGCTGGGCGGCGTCAATGTAGTGCGCCGGCGTTGGCGTCGTCGACGTGATGAACACGTCCGTGCTCGACGCCGTCGTCCCGATCCGTTCGTAGCTGGACGTACTTGCGTTCCACAGATAGGCGTTGACCGTGCCGCCGCTGCTCCGCTTGCCTTCCCACAGGACGGCGAGCTCCGAAAGCGTGTCCGGATCTTCCTGGATCGTGAATACGAATCGCGTGGCGGCGCGATAGAGTTCGTTCACCGTGCCAGTGCCGTAACGAGTGTTGTTGGAAGTGCTGACGGCCGTGTAGTTTGCCGGAGTGAACGTCGTCGTCGGGACCGTATTCGACGTCGGCGGGATCGCGCCGCTGGGGATGCTGTTCTTGTGCGCGAAGCGATCCACGCCGGCATTGGTGCCGAAATCGTAGTTCACTTGGCCGCGCGCAGCGGCGGATAAACCGCCCGTCAGAAGCAGCAAGGCCCCCACGCACACCCCACGCCGGGAAACCGAACGGCGAGCGCCGGCAACAAAACAACCCTTGCGATCGAACATGATCCCCTCCACGACAAAAAGACGTAGCCCCGTGTCCGCTGAAGTCCTTCTCGCCCGCTCTCGACTGGGTCCCCCCGACCCATCGCTTCTCGAAGGCGGAGCGATGCTGATAGGATGGGTGCTCTCGTTCGCGCCATGCGCCCGCACCAAGTGCGTGACTATAGCGCTCGCCCGCGCAGGCGTTCAAGCCGGTCCGCGACGGTTTTTGTTTCAGCGCAACGTCCGATGTGTGATGCGTTTGTTCTGGAACTGATTCGATAGGAGGTTATCTGCCGGGTCTCGAAATGATGTGCGGATTCGGACTGCGGCGTGTCGCACGTTATCGACCTCCTGGCGAGGCGTTCCATGCGCCCGGATTCGTCGCTCGCCATTCACCGCTGGTTGGATTACGATGTTCCACCGACGAGGAGTCGGTCGTGTTCTATATTGACCCCCACATTCACATGGTCTCGCGGCTCACGGACGACTACGTCCGCATGGCTCGGGCCGGCTGCGTGGCGGTCAGCGAGCCGGCGTTCTGGGCGGGGTTTGACCGCGGATCGGCCGATGCTTTCCGGACCTATTTCCGGCAGCTTGTCGAGTTCGAGCGCAAGCGGGCGGCCTCCTTCGGCATCCATCACATGTCGTGGCTGTGCATCAATGCCAAGGAAGCCGACGATGTGCCTCTCTCGCGCGACGTGATCTCCATCATCCCCGAATTCCTCGATCGCCCCGGCGTGCTGGGCATCGGCGAGATCGGCCTGAACAAGAACACCAGAAACGAAGTCGTGATCTTCCAGGAGCAGGTCGAACTCGCCATGAAGACCGACGAGCTGATCCTCGTTCACACGCCCCATCTGGAGGATAAATACAAGGGCACGCGCATGATCCTCGACATGCTTGCGGGCGATCGTCGCGTCAAGCCGCATCGCGTGCTCATCGACCACGTCGAGGAACACACCATCAAGCCCGCCCTGGATAGGGGTTTCTGGGTGGGCATGACTCTCTATCCGACGACGAAATGCACGCCGGACCGCGCGGTTGATATGGTCGAACGCTACGGAACCGAACGCATCATGGCCAACAGCGCCGGCGATTGGGGCGTCAGCAACCCCATGAACATGCCCGATTTCCTACGCGCCCTACGCGCCCGCGGCCAGGACCACGCGACCATCCACAAGCTCGCCTACGAAAACCCGCTGCGATTCTTCATGCAGGCCAAGCGATTTGACTTCCAACCGCCGATACCGCCGCCGATAGCTCAGGAAGCCAGACCGCCGGGCTCAGGGTAGGGCCTTTGCCGACGAGGAGCGGGCGCTGGGAGCCGGCAGGGGGCCGAAAAGTCGCTCCGTCTCGTTGATGATCTGCACGACGTGGCGGGGGTCGTGGACCGCGCGGAACTCGCCGCTCAATTCGGCGTGCGTAAAGAGCGGCTTGCCCGCGGTGAGCTGCCGCTTGGGTCGCAGCACGGCCAGATCTAGGCTTCCGGTTAGCTGGTGCTTGTCGTTTTCGGTGAAGTAGACCGCCCCCGCGCCTTCCAGCGAATCGCCGATCCCTCCACCGGTTACGAAGTAACCTACAACAGCGTTGATCTGCGTGGGGCGCGATACGGTCCGTCCGGGCAGGGGTCGCCACACGCTGCGCATGCGGATGGTCTGGGTGAGATCGCCGGCGGTCGCCCCGGGTTCGCCCGGCCCCCGGCCGCGAAGGACGATGTTCACGTTCCCGTGCCCATCCACGTCGTAATACGCCTCGTCGAAGGTCTCTCCATAACGCCGGACGCCGCCCGCGTTACTGAGGTCGACGATTCTGAACGTTGAGGTCTCGGCGCGGAACCCGGGGAGCGGCAGCGCACACCCAGCGCACCAGCTCAGGCTCACCCCCGCCACCAAGCCAGCACAGCGCCCTACGACCCGAACCCCACGACTCCACCCGGATGTAACCAGTTGAACCATGCCATTGCGACGATACCAGTCGTTGCAATCCCGTCAAACCGAATAACCCGCCCCCAAAAAAAATCGCCTCCGCGCGTACATAACGGCCGCCTCGCGCCATTTAATGAATGCGTGGAGACGGCTTCCTAAAACCACGTCGCAGGGAAGCGATCGGTGAGAGGGGATCTCTGGGCCCACGGGATAGGCGCAGCCTATCCGCGTCTCCACCAGACATGGTGATTGTCCGTACGGGATTGCCCTTCGAGAAGCGGCATCGGAGGCGCACGCGCGTCGGCGGCCAACGTCGGTCCCGCGCGCATCCACGTTCACGTCGCGAAAAAGGGAGAATCGAAGATGTGGCTCGGAATGGTACTTTTTGTGGTTGCCGCCGCGGACGGGAATGCGACCCGGTCATTTGCAATCAACGCCGTGGACGCAAGGGCCGTGGAAGCGCAAGACACGCCCGCTGACGCAGCCCGGTGGGCGGGAGCGCCGGCAAGCGCGATCGGCGAGGAACTTGGTAGCGAGCACGACCAGGGACTCCTCGTGAGCTGCTGTTACGTCAATGGCGTCTGCTCCGTGATGTCGACGTGCCCGGAAGGTACGATGGCGGGTCCATGCCCGTGCAGGGATGTCGAGTGAACGGTGAGACGAGCGGCCTGCCCCCACTCGGCGAGATCACGTGCCAGGGGGTTCGGCGGCACCCTCTCCGTGATGTGCTGAAGGAGTGTTGGATAGGGGGAACAAAACGACATCGGTATTCGGTTCGCCCCACCGTCCTGGCCGGCCACCGTCGTCGGCCCCATCGGCATTCACGGAGTAAATGACGGGTTTTTCGTCGACAATCCGGTATCCAAACGGCAAACCCGAGTAAGGATCGCGGATATCCGGCGCAGCCCGCTCAGGAGGTAGGGCGGCGTCCAGCGACGGCGGCCACTCGGCGGATTCCCGGCGGTAGCGGCATAAATGCGCCGCCAGAATGACCGCTCCGCGCTTGGCGTTCGCGCTTGCCCGTATGCGCAGCCCCTGAGCGGCTGCAGGCGCTACAGGCTCCATGAGCCACCACTCCGGGGTTCCTCGTAAGCGCTGAAGCAACAATGCGTATCGTTGATCCAGCAGCGGAACACAGAGATCGTCCCAAAGCTGGACTTCGTGCATGAACTCGCGAGTCCGCTCTTGGAGACGTTGGGGATGCACGTCCAGTGGAACTCGTCTCCCGAGGGTTGTGTACAGACCCTCCGTCAACTTGTCCAAAACGTTGACATCGATGGCGCCTTCGTTCGCGCCGTCTGTGAAGGTCGCGGCCTCCCACAGTTGTTCAAGCTTCAATCCTTCGGAGATCATCGCCAGCCGAAAGCCGACCAGCGGCGGATCCTGGAGTGTCCAACGAATTAGCCCCTCGTCCACGCCGATGGTCAACTCGCGGGATAGGAGGGTCAGCACCGCATCATAGATCTCATTTCGTAACGCGACCGATGTCGCCTTGTGAGAGAGCATCGGGCCGTCTGCGAGATCGAGGGCGATGAACCGAGCGGCCTCCAGTGAAGTCACGGCCGAGCCCGCGTCGTCTTGTCGGAAGTGGTAAATCGCCAACGCGGCCAGGGCTTTGCCCAAGGACTTTGGAACGGCGAGGGAATCGTAAGTATGACGCAACTCCCATTCCGGCGATCGCACAACGCCCGGCCGTAGATTGTGCGTGGTAAACAGTCGGCGCAGGTCGGAAAGCTCAGCTTCGTGTCGAGCGAGCCAACGGCTTGCTTCCAAGTGACCCGGCATGGCCGGATCGAGTATTTTTTCGAACACGTCAGCCGGGGCGCGCGAGACGAGTTCCGTCCATGGCTCTAGCGAGACCGCGAGGGGGGGGCGCCGATCGATCGCCAACTCGGGTAGGTCGGGGCGAGCACTGGAAATCGCCGCATAACGATTGCTCAGCGAATTCAGCTCGTCAAGCCTGGCTACCAAATCGATCTGAACTCGGCGCGACATTTGCGAGCGCAGCTCCGCGGTCGCGTGGGCCGCTGCCGCACGCGAGTAAAGCAACGCGTAGACGAACGCCAGGGCGACCAGCGCCGCCACACACGCAGCCGTGCCGGCGACATACCAGCGGTATCGCCGGGCTGTTGCGTACAGCAGGTACCAGCGGCTGTCGCGCTTGGCGAGAATCGGCTCGCCTGCGAGGTAACGGCCGACGTCCTCCGCGAACGCGGCCGCCGACTGATATCGACCATTCGGCGCCTTGCGAAGTGCGTGGAGCACAATCGTGTCCAGCTCGTTGTCGATCTCCGCCCGGATCGAAGACGGCCTGGACGGCGCCGTCTCCTGAATGTGCTGGGCGACGACCTCGCGCGGCTCACCCACGATCGGATACGGATAGCAGTCGGTGAGCATCTCATAGAGCACGACGCCGAGCGAGTACACGTCCGTCCGAACGTCCACCCGGTCTGGATCGCGCGCCGCCTGCTCCGGCGAGGCGTAATACCAGGTCCCCGCGAACTCGCCCGTCTGCGTCATCATCGTCGCCAGGGAAGAGGACGTGCCCGGCATCGCTTTCGCCAAGCCGAAGTCCAGGACGTGAACGATCCCGGCACCGTCGACGATCATGTTCGATGGTTTCAAGTCGCGGTGGATCACCCCGCGTTGGTGTGCGTAAGCCACGGCGCCACCGACTTGGAGAAAGAGCTGCAGAATGGCCTCAATGCCCAGGGCGCGGGCGCTGAGGTACACGTCGAGCGGCTCGCCCTCGACGTACTCCATCGCGAAGTGGTCGTAGCCGCCGTCTCGCCCACAGTGGTAAATAGAAACGACGTTCGGATGGCTGAGCCGGGAGGCGAGTTCTACTTCGGTTTCAAAACGCCGACGCTCGTGGTCCGAGGCGAAGAGGCCGTCGCGCACGACCTTGAGCGCCACCGTCCGCTTCGTGCCACCTTGCTCGGCCTTGTAGACCACGCCTTGGCTTCCGCGCCCCAGTTCCGACAGGATGCGAAAACCCTTGATTTCCGGGAGAATCCCGTTGGGTACCTGCGGGGTGGAACTGGCATACGACGGAGCTGCGGTTGCCTCCCGAGGGAGTGGGGCCGTTGATTCGCCCGGGGGCGAGGCCAGGCGCCGATCGACGAAATCCAGATTCTCGAAAAACTGGCCCAGTTCGGTCACATGCTCGGGATACTGGACGAGGTAGTCGTTGCGGTTGGGCGATTCGCCGCGATCCAGGCGTGAAAGATAATGCTCGAGAATGCCGTCGAAGGAAGTCATCGCCGCCGGCCGCTACTCTCTGGGAAGTAGACCGCGGAGCTTCTCCATCGCCCGTGCGATCAGTCGACAGGTGGCGCCCTTGGTTCGGGTCATCTGTCGAGCCACTTCATCGAGCGAGCAACCCTCGAGCTTGTACAGGGTGATGGCTCGTTGGTAGTGCTCCGGCAGCTCTGCAATCGCCTCCTTGAGTGCTCGACCATTCTCCCGCCCCGCCGCAACGCTCGATGGTGTGCGTGAACTGAGGCTCAGGTCCGCCTCGCGAACTCCGACGCCCGTCGAGGCCGCGCCTTTGATTCGCAGCGGCGCGGGCCGGCGTCGCTGATCGGACAGCGATCCGAGAACGACATTCCGAGCGATGGCATGGATCCAGGCGAGAAACGCCGCCTCGTCGCGATACTGGAACGCGTCCGCCTTCCGAATGGCAACTGCGGCGGTTTCCTGAAACAGGTCATCGAGCGTAGTGCGTTGGAGCACTTGGGAACCTGAGCGACGCCCCAGGAACCCGCGAATGGCCCTCTCGTGCTTGGTGAGTAGTGCGGCCACCGACGGCCCGTTCAATACGTCGGTCTCTGACCGGTCCGACACGCTGATCATGCGGGCGTCCTCGCCCCCCCAGCCCTTTCTTTCGTTCGCTCCCTGACGGTCAACGCCCGAGCAGGGCCCCAAAAAAATGAGATTTCGCGTACATAAACCGAGCGGGGCACCATTATACAAATGGCTCGCGCGCATAGCTAGTGAGCTCGGAAAAGTGTGTCTTTATGAAAAGAACCAAATCTGCGACAAGGGTCGTCCACAGCATCGGGGCGGATTCTGGCTGGCGCGCGGCGCGGGCAGCGCTTCGCGACCTGGGAATCGAGTGGAATGAGTATGCCTCCGAGGAGGATTTTCTGCGTAAGTGTACGACGCCCCGGCCCGGCAGTTGGATCCTCGTGCATGCGCACTGGCCCACGCTTCGGGTGCTCGATTTCCTCGACCGGCTCCGGCCCGTCGAACGAGGCCTGAAGTGCATCCTCGATTCACGCGACGGGTTTATCGCTAACCTTGTCCGTGCCGTCCAAGCGGGCGCGGTTGAGGTTATGGACGCCCCGCACGAGGCGGAGGCGCTCGCCGGGCTGACCGAGCGCCTGAGTGACCCCGGCCCGTCGTCAACCCGTACGGCGACGATACGGTCGAAGCGCACCACCGAGGAGCGCTCGACGGCCGGGCGTGCGGTTGGGCTTAAAAAAGAGCGATCAGCCGGACCCATCGTCCAAAAGACCGTTGCGCGAGCGAAATCCTCCACATGGATAGGCCTCGGCCAGGGTCAAAGTCCGGGCTTTGAGCTTTCCCCTTCGCGAGCCGACCGACTGACCGCGAGCGAACGCCGGGTGCTGACCTTGCTCGCCGGGGGCCACTCGCCTAAAGCCATCGCGGCGCGATTGCACAGGAAGGTCAAGACTATCGACGCACATTGCGCGAACATGCGACGAAAGCTCGGCGCTGGTTCGACAGAGGAACTGCGCCTGATGGCTGTTGGTAAACTCTCATCCAAGGCGGTCGGCCGCGGCCGTGAACTCGGCGAGGATACACGCTCGTAATATCCGGCGCAGTGCTCGTGTCTTGACCCAGGTGCTGCGCCGTCCAAATCTGCACAGGATTTTGGCAAGGGCCGCTTGCAATTCACGCCGCGACCCGCCAGCCACACGCTTGACCGGTCATTTGGGTAACGAATACTTAGGGTGCGCGGTGCCGATGTCATCCGCGGCGGACCACGAGGTCCGCAAACCGCAGACAATAGGGGAGGTTAACCGTGCTTCTTCGAACGACCCTTGCCGTATCGTTGTTCGGACTAATGGTCATTGCGGGGTGCGATCTACTACCGCAGCTCTTTCCGGATGGGCCGGGCGGCGAAACCGGCCCACCGCAGCTCAAAGCCTTTAGTTCGCAGAGTGAATTCGAGGCGTATTTCAAGGGGCAGATTGCACAACGCAATTCCGCCTATACAGATTTCAATCGACAGGACTTGGAGGAAGTCGGTGATTCAACCGGCCTTCCGGGGACAGCGCCTCAGCTGGATGCGGATGGCGCCGCGGAAGCGCCGCCCAGTCCGGCGCCCGGCGATGATTTCTCGGGCACGACCATCCAGGAGGTGGGCGTGGACGAGGCGGACGTACTCAAGACCGACGGCTCATTCTTCTACATGATCGATACCGACGCGGACGGCGACGGCAGCATTCTGCGCATCGTCCGCGCCGTACCCGCCGATCAGCTTGGCGTGATCAGCGAAATCGATCTGGACGGCTACGGGCGCGATCTTTATCTGCGCGAGGGCAAGATCGTCGCCATCACCTCGGGCGGCGGCTACTACTTCTACCCGCTTGGAATCGAGGACGGTGTAGCCGTCGATCCGCGCCCGACAGACGGCGGATCGTCCGATGCCGACGCGGCGACGGGCGCGGCGGAGATTGGAATCGCTCCGCCCTTCGGCGGCGATGACTTTGTCTACGAGCGACCGCACACGCTCGTGACCATCGTGGACATCTCCGACACGGCGCAGCCGCGCGTGCTCTCGCAGACTAAATTCGACGGCACACAATCGGCGACGCGCATGATCAACGGCGTGCTGCACATGGTCGTGGCGAACTATCAGGACTATTACTTCGACGTGCTGCCGATGCTCGGCCGGCCGGAGCTGAACGTGGCCGAGGTCAACGTCCAGACGCTGTTGCCGGAGTTCGAGCGAATCGACGCGGACGGCAGCGAATCCGCGGGGTCCGTCGTCACCTGGGAGAACCTGTACCACCCGGCCGATCCCGACGGGTTCGGCGTCGTGACGCTCGTGAGCCTGGACGTAGACAACAACGCCCGGTTCACGGCCGTGGGCGTGGTGGCCGAGCCCGGCTTGATCTATTCGTCCACCGAGGCCCTTTACCTCACCAACACCACCTATGATTTCTCCGGCAACGCCCGCACCACGACCAACGTGTACAAGTTCGATTACGAGAATCGCGGAGCGACTCCGGTCGCCGCGGGCGCCGTGCCCGGTCGGATCCTCAATCAATACTCCATGGGCGAGCACCAAGGCAATCTACGCGTAGCGACCACCATCGACGCCACGTGGGTCTGCGGCTTCTTCGATTGCCAGAGGACCGATGAAGGCAGCAACGCCGTCTATGTCCTCGGTCAGTCGGCGGATACCCTCACCGCATTGGGCAGCGTGGAGAACATCGCTCCCCGGGAGACGATTCAGTCGGCCCGGTTCATCGGCGATCGAGGGTATCTGGTGACCTTCGAGCAGATCGATCCGCTGTTTACGCTCGATCTATCCGATCCGGCCAACCCGCGCGTGGTGGGCGAGCTGGAAGTTCCGGGCTTCTCGACGTTCCTGGTACCCATGGACGGCGACCACATCCTCGCCGTGGGACAGTACGTGCCGCCGCCCGATACGCCGGGGAATTGGGGCGTGCAGTTGTCCATTTTTGACGTTTCCGATTTCGCCAACCCGGTGCGTACGTCGAACGTCATTCTCGATCAGGCCAATTCCGAGGCCACGTGGGATCCTAAGGCCTTCACCTACTTTGCGTCGCAAGGGCTGGTCGCATTGCCGCTTTCCATCTACGACTCGTTGGCATTCGACGGAGATGGTGGTATTGCGGACGATGTCACGACGATCGACGCCGATGCAGACGGTTCGGTCGGAGTTGAGCCGGACGCCGAACCGCCGCCGGCGCAGGACGCCACGGAGCCCATCAAGCCCGAAGGTTTCGAGGGGCTCGTTGTGTTCCGCGCCACCGTGGATGCAGGCCTTGTCGAACTGGGACGCATCAGCACGCGCTTCGACGAAAGCGGCGGCTACTATTGGGGATCGTCATTCACGCGAGGCGTCTTCATCGGCGACAAGGTGTACGCGGTGACCAGTCTCGGCATACGCGAGTCGGCCGTCGCCAACGTGTCCGTCGTCGAAAACGAAGCCTTCTATGGGCAGATATTTGAGCCCGCGCCGCCCATCGAGCCCGAGCCCGTCCCACCGACCGAGCCGGTTGAACCGCTCGATCCGGGGACGCCGCCCTCGCCTGGCACAGGCAACGACGGCTCAAGCGGCGCGGGGCAAGCCGTGCCCTGACCCCGCACCGGCAATGAGGGGGAGTATCGCGCCAACGCAGGCTCGCCGCTTGTCGTGCAAACGCAGGCGGCGCGTCTGTTTTACTCCCACAATCGTTCGGCAGATTTGCGGCGCAGACCCTTGCGCGCGGAACGTTGGCGCTTAGCGTCGAGCCGGCGCGCAATGGCATGATGCGGCGTCTTGGTCGCCCTGCGGATCGGCTTTGGCGTCAGGGCCGTGGAAAGCAGTTCGTAGAGCCGCTGGATGGCGGTTTCACGGTTGGCCCGCTGGGTCCGGTGTCGGAGGGCGACGACACGCAGTCGTCCGTCATTGCCCACTCGACCGGCGAGCGAGCGACACACGGTGTGCCTCTCCTCTGCGGTCAGCGATCGACTTCCACGCACGTCGAACCACAGGGTTACGCGCGTATTCACTTTGTTGACATTCTGCCCACCCGGGCCGCCGCTGCGCGCGAACGTGAATTCGAATTCGGATTCCGGAATCCGACGGCGTAGCGCAGCCTCCGTGTCGTGATGTGGCCGCACACCGGTCATCGATCGGCCTCCACGAGCAACTGGATTTTGGTTTGATCGAGCGTCCCGGCCGCAGCGACGCTGACCGGACGCGCCTGTCCGGTGCCCGCCTTCCGGTCGGCAATGATCTTGGTTGGGTCCGCCTGGTCAATCGTGGGCACGGTGTGCCCCGTGGCGGCCGCGATCCCGGCGGCCAACGCCGCGGCGCTCAAGGCGCCAAGACACCGCCCGATCCAATGTTCGATGCAGATGGCCCCCGGGGCGCTGACGCCGGCGACCGAGCAAATCTGTCCGGCTTCGTCTTCGCGAATTGAAGGGCGCGACTCGATGGCTGCGCGGACGGTTGCGCCTCGGCGCTTGGCGTCGGCCTGCCGCTCCAAAACGAACCAACAAGCACCGTCGCTAAACACCATGTTTGTGCCACTGCTCTGTGAGCAGTGGCCTGCCCGTGCGGCGCCTGCCGCGCCGCGCTCTGAGAGTCCTCGTGCCAGCGCCGGTGTCAGCCGCTCGACTCCGCCGGCATACACCAGGTCTGCACGTTGAGAATGGAGAATGGCGCAAGCTTCGACGATCGCATCGAGGCCCGCGGCGATCCCGCTGGCGAGGGTGGAGTTCGGCCCGCGAATGTCATACGCTCGGGCCAGCGCCCCGGCGATGTAGTTGCCGACGGTCTGCGGAAAGCGGATGGGGCTGACGAAGCGAGCGGACTGCCCGCGAACGTCGTTGGCGAAGTCGATCATCCCCCCCTGCCCGGCCAGGGCACAGCCCAGCACCATGCCGACGCGGTCGCCGGGAACGGGAGTCGGTGCATCGTCTTTCCCTGGCTCCCGACTCCCGAGTCCCGCATCGCGGCGGGCGTGTTCTAGGGCGGCGGCGGCCAAGTGCGCGCCGGCATCCTGACGACATTCGGTAGTGACACCGGGCGTGCCGTGCAGCAGTTCTTCGGGCACCGGCCAGTAGCCTGCGTCTACGGGCGGCGCAGCCGTCGCCGCGACGGTGAGAACCTCGCGGATGCTTCCGGCCGCAAAAGGCGTCACCCATCCACAACCGGTGATGACGATGGGGTCCATCAATTCACAGCGTATAGAAGACAGGGTTCAGGGTATAGGGGTCAGGGTGTAGTAGCCGCGGCTCCGCTAGGAGCCTCGCCCTCCCGCCGACCCTGTACGCTGGCACCGTATCCCCTGTACACTATCTCCGTTACGAGCACGACTAGCTCGGATTCCTTTCCCTTTTGCATTTGGAGGCGCGGTCATGAGACGAATTGGAAGTACGGTTGGACTGATCGGTTGGGTCATCGTCGCTTCGGGATGCTCCGCTCCCAAGGCGGATTTCGCGAACATCAAACCTCCGCCCCGCCCGTCGGAGCTGGACGCCTACGACGTGTTCGTGGGCTCGTGGAACTGGGAGGCGGAGATGCTCAACGCGGAGGGCGCGGACCGCAAGTGGACGGGCACGGCGGAGTGGAAATGGACGCTCGACAAGCGTTCGCTGAACGGGTCCTTCGTATCGCAGAACCAAAGCACGAAGTTCGAGGCCGAGGGTAAGTGGAGCTGGCACCCCAAGGCTAAGAAGTACATCTGGGGCATGTTCAACAACTGGGGCTATCCGCAGCGCGGGACGGCCAAGTACGACGCCGACAATAAGTCCTGGTGCATGGACTATAAGAGCGTGGGCCTCGACGGCACCACCAGCCACGGGCGCTACACCATCCACGTGGTGGACAACAACACCCTCGACTGGACCATGACCGAATGGCGATTCCCCTTCCACATCGGCAAGAAGGTAGAGATGACCGGCAAGTATACGAGGAAGAAGTAGCGACGAAGGGGCCAATTCAGGGCAGTACTCACGAGATCGCGGCACGAGGACCAGCGGCACGCCTAGAACGCTTGGCAGGCGCCGCCAGGGCTTGTTCGATGAGTCGCTGCTGCTCGCGCTTGTGGCGCGCGGGGGAGCCGGTGGCGGGCGTAGGTGAGGCCGGCCTGTAGACGCCGCCGAAGGGGAGGCGGCCGTACAAGGCGCCGCCGCAGCGGGCCCACAGGAAGCGCCACGCGCCCATGTTTTCCGGCTCTTCCTGGACCCAAAGCGCCTCCGTTCCATCCACATAGGGGGCTAGCGCTTCGCGCAAGGGTTCCTCCGGGAAGGGATAGAGCTGTTCGACGCGGACAATGGCCACGTCCGCGCGGTTCAGCTCTTCGCGACGCGAGTCCAGTTCATAGAAGATCTTCCCGCTGCACAGCAGAACGCGGCGTACCTTTTCCGGATTTACAGCGTCATCGTGAATCACGCGCTGAAACGCGCCGGCAGCGAATTCCTCGAGGTCGCTGACGGCCTTGGCGTGACGCAGGACGCTCTTGGGAGTCATGATGATCAGCGGCTTTCGCCAAGGGCGCAAGACCTGCCGCCGCAGCACGTGGAAGTACTGTGCGGGCGTCGTGGCATTGACGATCTGGATATTGTCCTCGGCCGCCAGGGCGAGAAAGCGTTCCAAGCGGGCGCTGGTGTGCTCGGGACCCTGGCCCTCCCAGCCGTGCGGAAGCAAGAGCACCAGGCCGCTGAGTCGCCGCCATTTAGCCTCGGCGCTGGCGATGAACTGATCGATGATCACTTGGGCGGCGTTGGCGAAGTCGCCGAACTGCGCTTCCCAGAGCACCAGCGCATCCGGGAAGTCCAGGCTGTAACCGTATTCGAAGCCGAGTACCCCGGCCTCGGACAAGGGGCTGTTGCGGATGATTACCGAGGCTTGCTCGGCGCTGACGTGGGCCAAGGGTTCTAAGGTCGCGCCGTTTTCGGCGTCGTGGAGCACGGCGTGGCGCTGGCCGAACGTGCCCCGGGCCGTGTCCTGGCCGGTCAAGCGCACGGTGGTCCCATCGATGGCCAACGTTCCGAAGGCGAGCGCCTCGGCCGTGGACCAGTCCAGCGGACGCCGCTCGGCGGCCATTTCCTTGCGGCGCTCCATCGACCTATGAAGCAAGTGGTGCAAGTGGAACGACTCGGGCAGCTGCGTGAGCTTCTGTAAGACGTACCGGAGGCGCTCGCGGGCGACCGCGGTGACAGCCTCCGGCACGCCGGCTTCCAGCCCGCCGTGATAGCCTTCCCAAATGCCGCGATACTCCGCGGGACCGGCAGCGCCCGGCGGGCCTTGCGAGACGGTCCACTCGGCCTCCAGGTTCGCGTGGCAAGACGCGGTGATCTCATCCGCCTGCTGCCGCGTGACGCCGCCGAGCTTGAGGAGGTTCTCCAGGTAGGCGTCGCGGACGGATGGTCGCTCGCCAATAGCGCGATACATCATCGGTTGGGTGAAGGACGGCTCGTCGGCCTCGTTGTGACCGTGACGCCGGTAGCCGTAGAGGTCGATGATCGCGTCGCGCTGATAGCGACGGCAGAAATCCAAGGTGAGATGGACGACGAACGTCACCGCCTCCGGGTCCTCGCCGTTGACGTGGAAAATGGGGACTTGCAGCATCTTGGCGACAGCGGTCGCATAACAGCAGGAGCGCGCTTCAGCGGGGGGAGTCGTGAACCCGATCTGGTTGTTGACGATGACGTACATTGTGCCGCCGGTTCGGTAGGCGTTGAGCTCGCTGAGGTTCAGAGTTTCCTGCACGATCCCCTCGGCGGCGAAGGCGGCATCGCCGTGGATCAACACACCCAGTCCCCTTTGCCGATCGCGATCACCGCTGCGGTCCTGCTTGGCCCGTACGCGACCGAGGACCACGGCATTGACGAACTCCAGATGGCTGGGGTTGAAGCACAAGGACAGGTGGACGCGGCGGCCGGACGAAGCGTCGCGGTCGGTGCTGTGGCCGAGGTGAAAGCGCACGTCGCCGTGGACTTGGTCGGGATGGGCGCTGCCGACTTCGAACTCGCGAAACACGTCGCGGGGGGGCTTGCCCAGGAGGTTCACCAGGACGTTGAGCCGGCCGCGGTGGGCCATGCCGAACACGATTTCAGCAACGCCTTCGGCGCCGGCCTTGTCGATGGCCGTGTCCAGCAGCGGAATGAGGCTCTCGCAACCCTCCAACGAGAAGCTCTTCGCGCCGACATATTTCCGCCGCACGAATTCCTCGAAGGTCACGGCCTGCGTGAGTAGAGTCAGCACCCGCACTTGGTGCTCGATGCTGAGCCGGATGTGCCCCTGGGCGCGCTCCATGCGTTCTTGAATCCAATGGCGAACGTCGGGGGCGTCGATGTGCATGAACTCCGCGCCGATCGTGCGACAATAGGTTTCCTTGAGGTGATCGAGCAGCTCGCGGACGGTGCGGATGTCCCGCCCGTCGGGCGAGGGGCTGGAGACCGGCCGGTCCAGGTCGCCTTCGGTTAGCCCATAACTCGCCGGATGCAGTTCGGGCCGTGGTTCTCGCGTCACACCCAGCGGATCGAGCTGCGCGACCATGTGGCCACGCATGCGATAGGCCTCGACGAGGTCATCGACCTGGTACTGGAATGCCGCAACCCGGTCGTCATCGCGCCGTCCCCTCTCTGTGTCGCGGCGCGCCTCGGCAGGTTCCCGCGGATGGCTTGGGTGCAGGCCCTGAAAGTAGCGCTGCCACTCGGCAGCAACCGACGATGGTTCTCGGAGGAAATCGGCGTACAAGCTCTCTACGAACGGGAGAGTCATCGCCGGCAAGGGTTCAGTCATCGGTGTACCGTCAATTCTCCCAAACTGCCGTGTTATTCTAGCACGCCTCGCCGGTTTCTCGGCGCCGCGTTGCCGATTGCCCGCGGACGAAGTACGGTGATGACGGTGGACGACCTTCACGAAACCTTGGCGCGGGCCAGGACCCTCACGTTCGACTGCTACGGCACGTTGATCGACTGGAGCCGCGGGCTTGGTCGAGTTTTCAGGGAGGTGTTCGGGCTGGAGGTGGCGGATCGACGCCACGACGAGCTTTTCGCTGCGTACGTTCAGATCGAGGCTGAGATCGAAGCAGAGCCGTACCGGCTTTATCGGGAGGTCCTGGGCATGACCCTTGAGCGTCTCGCGGCAAAACTAGGGCTGCCCCTGCCGCCGGACAAGAAGGACGAGCTGGCGGCCATGTTGGCGACGTGGACGCCCTTTGCCGACACGAACGACGCCCTGGCCCGCCTGAAGAAGAAGTTCCGTCTGGGCGTGCTCTCAAACATCGATCGCGACCTTTTCGCCGGGACGGCGCGGCACTTTTCGGTCGCATTCGACTTTCTGATCTGCGCGGAGGACGTGCGCTCGTATAAGCCCGCCCCTGGCCACTTTGAGCGTCTGCGGCAAGAGGAGGGCTCCTTGGATCACGTGATTCATGTGGCGCAAAGCCTCTACCACGACGGCGCGGCGGCTAAGAAGCTCGATCTGGCCTTTGTCTGGATCAACCGCTATAGCGAGCCGCGGGCTTCAGCCCGCGCGGACGTGCGACCCTATGCCGAGTTCCCCGATCTTCGCTCGTTTGCCGAAGCAGCGTGCCGGCAGTCTCCCTCTCGCCTTGGGCGAGGGCCGGGGTGAGGGCAGAACATGGTCGCATGGAAACCGCCGTACGAATCGCTGTTCCCGGCGGGAACGCCAGTGGTCGTCACACTTATAACCGAGCGCCGCGGGCGAGCGCTTCGGACCGAGGCCGTCGGCGTCGTCGAGGCGTGGGAGGAACTGCCCACCGGAAGCTGGTTCGCGCACGGCAAAGACGACAGGCTCTGGCTCAAGCGCCTGCGGTTGCGCAAGGCCGATGGCGAAGTTACGTCGTTGGTGATCGACGACTCGACCGCCATCGCCAAACTCGAACCCGCCAAGAACTGACGGCTCCGCCGTAGCGGGCTACATCAAACCGATCGCTCTCCAACAGTAGGGCCCGATGCTCGAAGATGGGACGCGGTACGCAGCCCCCTCGTTCTTCGCCGCCAGTCGAATGAGCTTTGGGTGCTCGCCGGGACGTCGCCGTCCTGGCAAACCACCGGTCATTCGCCGCTCACGGCGGCTTGCTCGATGTGGTGCGAAACAAGGGTCATCAACTCCACGTAATCAGCCTGGGCCTTCAGCAGGTTCTTGATGACCGTGCTCCCAATGACTCGGTTGTGGAGGTCGGCGAGCCTGCGCTTGTCGTCCGGCTCGATCGGTTTGCCGGCGATTTCAAGGGAGTGAATGTGATGCTGCTGTCGTTCATAGTCGCCCAGAAGCTGGCGATCCTGCAAGCTGGCGTCGAGCGCCGCTTGAGCGGCGGCCATCTGCTTGCCGCGAGGATCGGCGGCGATGCGTTTGCCGAGTTGAGTCGCCAGGTCTAGTATTTCGTCCATGGTCGCTTTCCGCAAAGCCCGCGCGGGCTGAGGCCCGCGGCTCGCTGACGAACTTTGTGCATTATATGCTTTCCGAAGCTCTTGCCGAGCGAATCCTCCGCTTCATCCAAACGAAAGGCTATCAACCCCAGCAGGCAGCGGAACTGGCGGCGGTGATGGGAATCGCCGAGGGAGAACAGGGGGATTTTCACGACGCGTGCAAGGCGTTGATGAAGACCGGGCGGATCGTCCTGGGGGCGAAGAACGCGCTGCTCCTCCCCGAGCCGCCCGGCAAGATCGTGGGAACGTTCCGGGGCAATCCACGAGGGTTCGGGTTTGTCATTCCACAGACGCCCAACTCACACGGCGACCTCTACGTTCCGCCCGAGGGGACGGGCGGGGCCATTACCGGAGATACGGTCACGGCCAAAGTGGTGCGTCGAGGAAAGCGGCGCGGTCGGTTGATGTATGAAGGGCGGATCACGGAAGTCCTGAAACGCGGGCAGAACCGGTTCGTCGGCGAATTGAAACGGCAGTTCAACCGGTGGTTTGTCGTTCCCGATGGCCAGACCCTGCACACCCCGGTTTTCGTCCCCGACGCATCGGCCAAGCGCGGGCGACCGGGCGATCAGGCCGTAGTGGAGATCACCCAGTTCCCGTCGGACGGCCGTGAGGCGCGCGGGGTAGTCATCAAGATTCTCGGGCGGCGAGGCGACCCGGGCGTCGATACGCTGAGCATCATCGAGCAGTATCAATTCCCCACTGAATTCTCGGCGGGATCTCTGCGCGAAGTGCGACACGTGGTAGCGGCCCATGCCGCGGACGAGGCCGCCCGAGGGCGCGACGACCTGCGCAAGCTCGCGACCATCACCATCGACCCGGACGACGCCAAGGACTTCGACGACGCGATTTCGCTGACCGAGAGCCGCAGCGGCACGGTCGAGCTGGGGGTCCATATCGCCGACGTGAGCCACTTTGTTCGCGATGGCGGCGACCTGGACGAGGAGGCGAAGGCACGATCCACGAGCATCTACCTCTCCGGCACGGTGATTCCCATGCTCCCCGAGGCGCTCTCCAACGGGCTGTGTTCCCTGCAAGAGGGCGAGCCTCGGCTGACCAAGAGCGTGTTCATCACCTATGACCGGGCCGGGCGTGTGCGTGCGACACGTTTTGCGAACTCTGTCATCCGCTCCACGAAGCGACTGACGTACAGGGTGGCGCAGTCCATCCTGGACGGCAAGGGCGCTCGTGTCAGCGCCAAAGTCCGCGCGTTGCTCGAAGGGATGGACGTCCTGGCGAAGGCCATTCGGCGGCGGCGGCGAACCACGGGCATGCTCTCGCTCGACCTGCCCGAGGTTGAGCTGGTCAACGACGACGATGGAAGCGTTGTGGACGTTGAGCCGACGGATACGTCGTTCACCCATACGATCATCGAGATGTTCATGGTCGAGGCCAACGAAGCGGTCGCGCGGCTGCTCTACAAGCACAAGGCGCCGTTTCTGCGCCGAATTCACGAACCGCCCGACGCGGGCGCAGGAGAATCGCTGGAGAAGTTCTTGGGTGTCCTGGGTTTCCGCTTGCGGGGTTTCCGCGACCGCTCCAAGGTGCAGGCCGTGCTCGACGAAGCGGCCGGGCGGGGCGCAGCGTTCGCTGTGCATCTTGCCGTGCTCCGCTCCATGCAGCAGGCGGAATACTCGCCCCTCACTCTTGGGCATTATGCGCTGGCCAGCGAACATTACTGTCACTTCACCTCACCGATCCGCCGGTACCCGGATTTGACGGTCCACCGTTTGTTAGAGCGGCACCTGGGTCCGGGGCTCGATGGGGCCGTTAACGAGGGTCTCATTCCAAACGTCGCGGAGCTCACAACGCTCGGCGGCCATTGCAGCGCGAACGAGCGTCGGGCGGAGGCCGCGGAGAGGGAACTGAAAACAGTGCTCGTGCTTCGCCTTTTGCAGAAGCGCTTGGGCGAAACGCTGTCGGGGATCGTGACCGGGGTTGCGCAGGTCGGTGTCTTCGTGCAACTGGAGCGATACCTTGTGGACGGGCTACTCCGTCTGGAGGACCTCGGTGATGATTGGTGGGAGGTTCAGGCCGAAAAAGGAGGGGTGATCGGACAGCGATCGGGGACTGAGTTCCGCATTGGCGATCAACTGTCCGTCACAATCGCTCGCATTGACCTACCCAATCGACAGCTTCGCCTGGCGCTACCTCGATCCGACAACGGAGGCCGACGCCAACCCAAGAGAAAGCACGTTACACAGCGCCGTCGTCGGCGTGCGAGTTAAGCCGACTCTCGATCCCAAGCGGCCCGCTGGCTACGCCACCGTGATCGTCTTGTCTGCGTAGACGTCCTGGATGATGTTGAGGAGCTTGACGCCTTCGGGCATGGGGCGCTGGAAGGCCTTGCGGCCGGAGATAAGGCCCATGCCGCCGGCGCGCTTGTTGATCACCGCGGTCTTGGCGGCGTCGGCGAAGTCGCTCGCCCCCGAGGATTCGCCACCCGAGTTGATCAGCCCCGCGCGGCCCATGTAGCAGCCCGCGACTTGGTAGCGGGTCAGCTCGATGGGGTGATTGGTGGCCAGCTTCTCGCCGACGAGCTTGTGGGTCTTTCCGAACTTAAGGGCCTCGAAACCGCCGTTGTTCGTGGCCTGCTTCTGCTTGATGATGTCGGCCTGAAGCGTGACGCCCAGGTGATTGGCCTGACTGGTCAGATCGCCGGCCGTGTGGTAATCGACCCCGTCCTTTTTGAAGGCGCTGTTGCGCAGGTAGCACCACAGCACGGTCACCATGCCAAGCTGGTGGGCGGCATGGAAGGCCTCGCCGACCTCCTGAATCTGTCGTGCGGATTCGTCGGAGCCGAAGTAGATCGTCGCCCCCACGGCCGCGCAGCCCATCTCGGCGGCCTGATGGACGTTGGCGAACATGATCTGATCGTACTTGTTGGGATAGGTGAGCAGCTCATTGTGATTGAGCTTGAGCAGGAAGGGAATCTTGTGCGCGTACTTTCGCGCCACCGCCCCGAGTACGCCCAGCGTCGTCGCCACCGCGTTGCAGCCCCCGGCGATGGCCAGCTTGACGAGGTTCTCGGGATCGAAGTAGATCGGGTTCGGCGCGAAGGACGCCCCCGCACTGTGCTCGATGCCCTGATCGACGGGCAGGATCGAGAGATACCCCGTGCCGCCGAGCCGACCGTGGTTGAAGATGGATTGCAAGTTCCGAAGGACGGGGATCGGCCGGTCGCTGGCCGATACGACCCGATCGACAAAGTCCGGACCGGGCAGCGTCAACAGAGTCTTGTCAATGCCGGAACACTTATAAGTAAGTAGAGATTCCGCCTCCGGCCCCAGCAAATCCGTGATCGCGCTCATCTGTGTCTCCTCGCCATCCTTGCCATCCTTACCGACGAGAGGTGATTCTAAGCGCGGAACCCTCGTTCCCAAAGGGCGGGCCGGCGTCGCGTGTCCGCGCGGGTTGAAGCTCCGCGGCTCGCTCCGAGCGGACGCTAAACAGGTCGCACAAACACGCTCTTCGCATGATCAGGGTCCATGGCGAAGTCGGGAGGGAGGGGCGGGGTGGCGATGATTTCGTGGGGGCGGCCGGAGAGGCCTTGGGCCATGCGCTGGCGAAGGTCCCGAAGGCTCATTTTGCGATGATTGGTCGAGACCATCATCACGCCGTCGGGGCAGAGCAGTTCGGCCGCGGCGGAAACGAGCGCGGGCAAGTCGGTGAGGATCGAAAAATCCCCCTTCGAGCGGCGTCCGTGGGCGAAGCTCGGCGGGTCCAGAACGATCACGTCGAAGGTGCGCCCTTGCCGCTTGGCGCGTTCGAGAAACTGCCTGGCGTCCGATTTGAAAAAGAGGTGACGGTTGAGGTCGATTCCGTTCGCGGCGAAGTTGGCCTTTCCCCATTCGAGGTGCTTAGGTGAAACGTCGACGCTGACCGTGTGCTTCGCGCTGCCCAGCGCCGCGGCCACGGAGAAGCCGCACGTGTAAGCGAAGAGGTTGAGCACTTCCTTTCCAGCAGCAAGGTCGCGAATCCGTGATCGATTGTCGCGCTGGTCAAGGAACAAGCCCACGGAAAAGCCGTCGTAGGGACGGATCAGGAAGCGTGCGCCGCGTTCCTTGATCTCGATCTGTTCAGCAGCCGGCTTTCCGAGAAAGGGTCGCGAAGAGTGGAGGTCATCCTCCACGTCGGCGCCCTTGTTCGAGCGGTCCTTCACGAAAGGCTTCACGTAAACGGATTCGATGCCCAGCAGCTCACGATACCACTGGGCGATGGGACGAAGCGCCTCCCGGAGCTTCGGGGTTGGGTCGAAGACCTGGAAGACGAGCACGTCCGCGAATTTCTCGACCGCAAGGCCGGGTACGTCCTCGACGAACCCGGACAGCAAGCGGAAGGAATCGGTGTCCTTGTCCGCCAAGCAAGGCAGGCGTCGGGCCAGCGCCGCGAGCAGCGGCCGCTCGAAATCTCGCTCCCCAGCCAGCGCGGCTGCGAACGCACGCGGCGGGGGGCAGCGCAGTTGAACGGGCGGCTGACCCTCGCGAAGCGCGATCCGCACGCTTGCGAGGTGCAAGCACGTCTCGCGATCCGCCGCCGGCCGCGGCGATCGGTCGTGCAAACGATCCCCCAGGAGCCGCAAACCCGCCGAGCGAAGCTGGGCGCGAAGGGCATGGGTCGTGCCTGCTTGCGTCCTGCACTGGACCAATGTCCGCTGTTCGCTTTGTTGGGGGCGTCGGAAGACCGTGGCCCTCGAGTCTATCTGGCTGTGATCAAGTCTTCCGCCTGGTCGTTTCCCAGGCGGGCGCGATGAACGCCGCGAGGACACCGCGACCTTCTCCTCAGCGCGTCCCAACACAAGCGTCGGCTTGGCCATCCGTCCCCGCACGACCGCCACGTATTCCTGCTCGATGCGTCCCGCCTTCCACGCCGCACGAAGTCGAGCGGCCGTGCCCGCGGTCTTCCCCAGCAGCAGAATCCCGGACTCGTAGCGACTTAGGCGGTTGATCGGCTGAAGGGACACGCCCGGCCCCCGCATGGTCGAAAGCAACTCCACGACTCCCGGCGTCGTCGCCTGAGCCGGCAGCCCGCCGACATCGACTCCGGCCGGCTTGTCAATGGCGAGAACCTCGGCGTCCTCGCGGAGTGAACGAATCAACAGGTCCGTGAGGCGCGAGGTCATGCAGTTCGTCCATTACCGTCCTTCGCAGCTATCGCTTCACGAAGGTCAACGTCGCTCGATCCTTGACCACGCCGGGGAGGCGGAGCAGACGATTGTGCATGGCCACGTAGACGCCGGAAGGGACGAGGCGGCAAGCGAGCAGGGCCTCGGTGACGTTCTGGCCGGCGTCGGAGTCGCGAAACTCATAGGGGCGCATCGCGCCGGTCAGGATGATGGGTACGCGCGGGTCGGGAATCGCGGAATGAAGAAGCTCGGCGGTTACGGACAGGGTGTCCGTACCATGGGCGATGACCACGGCGTCCGCGCGGTCGATCTCCTCGCGGACGGCCTCGAGAATCAGCCGCCGGTCGGCTTCGGTCAGGTCGAGCGAGTCCTTGGACAGGACGTGGCGATACTTGATCTCCAGGTCCGGCACGCGAAGCTGACCGATGATCGCCTCGATTACCGGCCGATCGTTGCGCAGCGAGCCATCGGCTTCGTTGAACGTCTTCGATATGGTGCCACCCGTTGTGACGATGGTGATCTTCATGGCAACTCGGGCTCCCGACTTCCCTTGCGGCGGGATCATACTCTCGTGCCCGAGGACGCCAAAAACCGCGGCGGACGATTATCGGTACTATGCCGCGCGATGCGAGAAGGCAAGTGAGGGAGGGAGGCAGCCTTTTTCGTAGAAAGCCCGCGTCCGATTCGGTAGAATCCTACGAAGATACGTTGTGGGCCTCGTTGTGCCAGGGAAAAACCCGGTCGGGCGCATGTGACAGTTAAGCGATCGTATAATACTGCTACACGCCGCGCTCTTTTTTGAGGCCGCGCCGTCAAGTTCGGTTCGGGCTTGTCGGCCCGCTAGCCGACCGGCGTGAAGGGCACACGCGGCTGGGGTGCACCATGGACTGGAACCTTCTTCGGGACGAGTTCCCGATCACCCGCAACTACAACTTCCAGAACCACGCGGGCGTTTCGCCGCTCAGCCGGCGCTGCGCCGACGCGGTCCGCGAGTACCTGACGCATGCCGAGGACTCCGCGTATCTGAAAGGCGGGTTCTACCGCCACGCCGACCGCGTCCGCGCCCAGGTCGCCAAGCTCATCAACGCCAAGCCCGACGAAGTCACCTTCTGCAAAAACACCAGCGAAGGGATCAGCATGGCCGCCAACGGCCTGAGCTGGACCACCGGCGACAACGTGGTGACCACCAACGCCGAGTTCGCGGCCAACATGTACCCTTGGATGGCGATTCGCTCTCGCGGCGTCCAGGTGCGCATGGTCTTCGAGGAGGACGGGCGCGTGCCTCTCGAAAAGCTGATGGATTCGATCGACACCCGCACCCGCGTCGTGGCCATCTCTTCCGTGCAGTTCGCCAGCGGCTTTCGTACCGACCTGGCCACCCTCGGCGAATACTGCCAGAGCAAGGGCGTGCTTCTCTGTGTCGATGCCATTCAGTCGCTGGGCGTGTTCCCCATCGACGTGAAAGGCATGAACATCGACTTCCTCGCCGCCGACGGGCACAAGTGGCTTTGCGCCCCGGAGGGGATCGGCATCTTCTACGTCCGCAAGGAGCTGCAAGGCCATCTGCGACCGACCAACATCGGTTGGATGTCCATGAAGGACCCGTTCAACTTCGACAAGTACCATTTCGAGTTCGCCGACTCCGCCCGCCGCTACGACACGGGGAGCTACAACTTGGCCGGTATCTACGCCCTGGGCGGGGCGATCTCGCTGTTGCAGGAAATCGGCATCGAAGACATCTCGCGCCGCCTGCTCCAACTGACCGATCGGTTGGCGCAGGGCGTGCGCGAGAAAGGTTATCGCGTGGTGAGTTCGCGCTCACCGCGCGAGGCGAGCGGGATCGTCGCCTTCTTTTCCGACGTCCATACCGCCGACCCAGTGCAGCACCACCTGCAAAACGAGCACCGCATCGTCATCGCGGTCCGTGCCGGGCGCCTCCGCGCCAGCCCGCACGTCTACAATACGGAACGCGAAATCGATCAGCTCATCGAAGCGCTCCCCAAGCACTGACCGGCATTCCGAAGCTGCGATCGCCGGCGGAAAAAAATCTCGCGCGACTGGTGGGAATCGCCTCTTCGTGTCACAGAGTTGGGGGAATCAAGTCGGACGTTCCAGACGGAGCATGTAGAAAGCAATCAAAACGATCAGGTCCAGAGTCAAGACGGCGCCGCCGACGAAGAACGCGAACCACGATCGCCTGGATTGGTCGTTCCGCCGCTGCCCGGCGCTGCTGATCGCGAGGATGAAACCCAGGGCGGCCGGGGCGATGGACATCAGAACGCACGCCATGAACGCGGGCAGAAAACGCCCCCTTGCCCCATAGATGATTCGTCCCAGTGTAGCGTCAAACCGCGTCCACCCCAGCCACAAGGCCAGCGCGCATGGCAGCAGCGAGAGGATTACCAGGACGAACGCATAGCGCGCCTGGACATCGTATCGACGAAGATTGCTCAGCATTCCATGTTGCTCCGCAGCTTGCCGGCCGTTCCACAGACACTCATCGGCAGCGGGAAGGTTACGAGAAAAGGCCGGCGAGGGGCAACCACGCGGCCGAGCCGTGCGAAATCCAGGTCGTTTGAGTTGCGAAAAGCTTTGAATCAGAGGGTCCATCGCCGTAAACTGCACCTTTGACGCCGAAGCATCGAGTTCGAGTACACCCCGGAGGCGATCGAGCGTTACCTCGGACGCGCAGGACGACAAATCGGCCTGATGGCTCAGGACGTCGAGCAAGTCCTTCCGAACTGGGCGGATCAAAACTCCGAAGGGTATAAGTGCATTACCGAACGCGGCTCGACGGCTTTGCTGATCGAAGCCCTCCGCGACCTCCGCGCCGAGAAGGACGCCCAGGTGGCGCAAGTCCGACAGCTGACGGACGCTAAGAACGCCGAAATCGCCGAACTCAAAGTGCGTCTGGAACGCCTGGAAACCCTGGTCAATGGGAAGTCCGAGGCGTTCTCGGTCACACGGCCCGGACCGGCATGCGGCAGAAGGAATAGCTACCGTTCGGATGGGCTTCGATAGTCGAATTCGGGTTGAGTCAGCCGGGCCGTTTGAGCTATACAGAGCCTATCCCAAAACCGTTGGTTGAGAATGTTGTATGATTATGCATGGCATTGAAACTCACGGAAGATCAGGTCGATTGGCTGGCGGAACGGATTCCGGATCGTCGCACCAATCCGCTGGG
>Ga0187893_10002516_pt1 | contig 40060 bp, 37 predicted proteins | sample MA1701074metaG_FD_139574 | JGI IMG/M metagenome (GOLD analysis project Ga0187893, IMG submission 139574) | White microbial mat communities from a basaltic lava cave in the Kipuka Kanohina Cave System on the Island of Hawaii, USA - MA170107-4 metaG ...
GAGCATCGTCGAAATCGGCGATGTGACGTGCATTCTGGCCGGGTACAACAACATCGAGGACTGCGTCAACGGCGACGTGGATCCCCCCTGCACGGGCAACGATCCACCTTTCATCGACATCGGTGACGTGCTCGCGATCCTCGACGCCTACGGCGGATTCGACCCTTGCGGCTGCCCGCCCTAGGAGCGTGTCCGAGAAACGAAGACAGCGCTCACGAGAGGGCACTTTCTTGTTCCAAGACCGAGAGGTCTCGAGAGTCGAAAGTGCCCTCAAAAGGGTGTCTGAGTTACGAAAATCGCTTTACTCGGACAAACTCTAGGGAAACCTGAAATCCAGGGCCGCTATCTGAGCTCTTTTTCGAAAATGACCACGTTGGCGGCGGTGGTCGTGTCCCAGCGGATGCCCACCAGGTCGTAGCCTTCGGTGATGGCCACGTGGAGCATCGGGCGGTGCTGGTTCTGGCACTCGAAACGAAGCAAATTGTAATTGTGCTCCATGGCCAGGGCCTGCTGGGCCTGCATGAGCTGGGTGGCGATGCCCATGCGGCGAGAGTCCGGCGCGACGCCTGCGAGCCAGCAGAAATAGGTCGAGGGCATCAACTCGAAACCGATGATGAAGCCCACGGGGATGTCGTCGAGAAGGGCCACCAACATGCTGACGTTGTGGCGGCCCTGGAAGCGGCGGCGGAAGAATTCTTCGTCTTTTCTCGGACTGAAAACGCGGTTGTAGAGTTCGGTGATCATACCGATCTCTCCCGGACCTACCGCAATGATTCTCGCATCGGCCATGGTGCGGTGCTTCCTCCCTCGGTAGTAAAACCACGGGACCTTCCCGCCTTTGGGCACGCGACGACCGGCGTGAATTCCGCCGGGCCGTTGGTTGCCCTATCGCATGTTTGCCCGCCGACCTATCGTAGCAGCGGGCCGTGGCGTTTGAAAGTGACCTTGTTTTGGCACATGGCGTCCGAAAAAACAGAGTGCGAGCGGCAACCGCGGGAGCCGCGTGGCGTTCGTGACATGGTGCCGTAGCGGTTCATCGGATCGAACCGGCTCTCGTCAAGGCGGCCTTCGACCGCCCAAAGTGCCATGGAACCAGCCCCGGCAAATGCCGGTTCTGATCGGCGGTGGGAAGCCCGCAGACCGGCCGTTCGGGCGATGGTGAGCGGGAGCGGCTATGGCAGATTCGACGTCCATTCCTGAAGAGATGCACTGCCCCGCGTGCGGATATTCCCTGTACGAATTGCAGGGAGACCGATGTCCGGAATGCGGTTACGGCATTGAAGGAATGCGAAGCCGCGAAAGCGGGATTCCCTGGGTCTATCGAAAGCAGCGCGGGAGATTCCGGACGTTTTGGCAGACGGCGTGGCTGGTGACGTTTCGCAACCGCTCCTTTTGCGAGGAGTACGCCAGGCCGGTTGATTATCGCGCCGCCCGGCGGTTTCAGATCGGAGTGGTGCTGTACGCGTTAGTTCCGGTCGCGGCGTTGTCGGCAATTTGTCATGCATTCCTGCCGGACGGAGTGAACGATGTTAACGACGATTTATTTGGGACCAGGGTAGCGTCACCCATGGTCGATCTCGTATTCATCGACGGCTACCTGCTCGCTTTGCTTAACTTCTGCGCGTTGATGTTCCTCTGGCTCGCGACGGGCGTGCCGAGCTATCTCTTTCATCCGCGGGCACTGTCCATTCCGCGACAGAACAGCGCCATCGCGATGAGTTATTACGCAGCAGCGCCGGTGGCGCTCAGCGCGTTGTTCCAAGTGGCGGGCTTGGCTTCCTTGTATTCCGCGGGCGTCTTGGGGTTTGCGAACTGGGTAGTGATGCTGCTTTTCTGGATTTGCGTGTTGCTGCCTTGGTGCCTGTTTTGGGCGACTCTGGTCCAAACCCTTCGACGGGTCATGCCCCAACTGGCTCTTCAAGCGCCGATGGCCGGCGTACTGATTCCGCTATTATGGCTGGCGCTTCTGGTCTTCTGTTTTTTCGCGTGGTCCGCCGCTCTCATCTTTCCCTGGATCGTTTGGGACAGCCTGCGGTGAATTGGGTTGAGCGACAGGCATTTGGGTTTCGCGTTTTGCAAGAAAAAATGGAATGTCCGGTCCCTTCCAAATCTGCCTTGTATCCGGATCTCCCGCCCACGCACCGCCGTCGTCCACGCCGTTGAGCCCGACGCTGTACAGAATCACGGGCTCGGCGTCAGGTCGAAAGCGAATCGGCTCGGAGTCGGCAGAGTACGGATCGATCGGCAGCGAAGCCACGTAGGCGGGCACAAGTTCATCCAGTACTATCGGGAAGCGGCCCTGATCCAACCGAAAAGCATGGGCGGCCAACGCCACGGCGGCGAAGCGACGGCGGAGCAGAGTTCGGATGTGAAACTCCAGGTAGCTCTGATAGCTCGACGAGATTCTCTTAAAAAAACCGGTGTTCAGGGGATGGGATAAATGCTTCAGGAAGTATAAGCGAGGGAGGTCGGGTTCATTCCAATGGGGCACTTCGACCCACGCCCGGCGGTAAACCAGATCCAGCGCACGAGTCACCTGAGACAGGGCATCCAGTCCGTCGAGGGCAACGGCGGGGCGCAGCAGCCCAAACGGCACATACTCGCATGGGTAACTCCTCAGGCCGCCGGACATTGCAGTCCATCCCTTTTTTTCGTATTCCGCCAACGTGTCGACGATGAATGCCCGCTCGGCCAGGAGCGAGGTTCGAATCGCTCCCAGCATGTGTTCTTCATCCAGGAGCCACTGAGAGATGTCGATGGCCTTACTCTTCGACGACGTGACGGATGGGTCCGGACCCTCCGGACCAAAATGTACGAGAATCCGGTCGCCGAAATCCTCGATGATTTGAATGCCTAGTGCCGAAATGGCCATGGCCATCAATTGACCGATCATGGAGGGATGGGAACTTGTTGTTTCACCTAGCACCAAGAGGTGACGAATCTGTTCGACGGCTTCGGTGCGGTCGCCTGTCGCCATTGCGAAATGGGCGCGAACGGTCAGAAACCTGGCGAGCATTCGCTGATCGGAACTCCATTGCGGCAGGTGATCGGTCGCGGACAGGGCCCAACGGGCGCGGCGGCGCGTTCGAAGATCGTGGAGGTGAACGAATACCGTGTCTCTTCCTTCGAAGAGGGTGGCGACGTCGTAGAGTGATTTGCGCAGCAGTTCGAAATCTCCGAGATAGGTGTCGATCCCCACGCCGGCTTTGGAGATCAGATCACCCGGTTCATTCATGGCGTCGAGCGCCTTTTTGAGCACGGGCAGCGCGTCCTCGACTTCCGGAATCAGATCCAACTCGGCCTGGAGATCGCTGAGATGCACCGGCTCGCCCGCGGCACGCCAGCGAGCCCGTTCGTTCTTGAACCGCCGGTCGGCTTCCCAGCCCCAGACGACTCGCATTAGTGCGAGGTATACCACGAAAACGACGGAAGCAAGCGCGAGCCGTCGAAGCCAGCGATAGCGCGGCGGGATGGGTTGTTGCGGCTCGGCGGGGATTTCGGGGAAATCCGGTTGCATGTCGGAATGATTGTAGCTCGCCATTGGTCCGGTGCGCTCTTGCCGACTGGCGTCGAGGTTCGTACGACGTAGGCGCGAAAAAAAGCAACGGGAGGGAAGGGATTCTCCGGGGGAGTACGCGCGAGAATCCCGGCGCGGGGGGATCGTACGCGCGGACGGCCCGAAACGGCGGTTCGGGAGCTTCAGGCCGCCGATTTGCCCCACGAATTCCGCGGAAGGTGGCGCATTTGTGCACCTCCCGATTGTCTCGTTGCAGGGTAACCGCACTTCAAGAAGTTTGCGCGGATTGTCCCGGCGCGGATGGCGGAGTTTCGACGGGTCGGTCGATTCGGTTACTCGTAGCGCAAAGCGCGGATGGGGTCGAGGCCCGCGGCGCGAATGGCGGGGTAGAGGCCGCTGACAATGCCGACGAAGACGGCCACGATCAAGGAGATGACCACGATGCCCGGGGGCGTATAGGTGGTAAGCACTTCGGTGACTTCGCCCAGCAGGTTGGCCATGGCCCAACCCCATAGAACGCCGAGTCCGCCGCCGAAGAAGCTGATGACGCTGGCCTCGATCAGGAATTGCTCGAGGATGTCGAAGCGCCTCGCGCCGACGGCGATGCGCACGCCGATTTCGCGGGTGCGCTCGGTGACGGAGACGAGCATGATGTTCATGATGCCGATGGCGCCCACCAGGACGGAGATGCCCGCGATGCTGTAAAGCACGACGGCGAAGATGACCGCGACCTGGCCGAATTCCTGCTTGATGCGCTCCTGGGTGAAGATGCGGAAATCGTCCTCGTCGCCGGCCTTGATGCGGTGGCTGGTGCGGAGCGTTTTTTTCACTCGTTCGATGCACGTGGGGACGCGCTTGGCGTCGGCGCATTGGGCAACGAGCATGGTGAGATATTTTTGGCCGAACATGCGGCTCATGGCCGTGGAAAGGGGGATGATGACCTGATTGTCGACCTCAATCATCCCCAGCGTGCCTTTCTCCTCCATGACGCCGACGATGTTGAAGGTTCGACCTTCGATCTTCACGGTTTTGCCGACGGTGGGCAGTACGCCGAAGAGGTCCTCGGCGACTTTGTACCCCAGGACGCAGACCATGGCGTTCCCGCGAACGTCTTCGTCAGTAATGAAGCGGCCGTTTTCGACGAGGTAGCTGTTCATGGGGGCGTAGGCATGCGTGGCCCCCAGCACAAAGGCGTTGACGTTTTTCTCGAAATATTTCACCTGGCCGGAGCCGGTGAATTGCGGCGACGTGGAGACGATCAGCCCTTCGTTTTCGCGGCTGAGCAGATCAGCGTCTTCGGGCAGGAGCGAGTTCACCGTGGTGGAACGGTGGCTGCGTTGTTCCTGGCCGTTGAAGATCATGATTTGATCGGCGCCGAGCGATTCGAAGCGGTCGAGGATGTCGCGCTGGGCCCCCTCGAGAATCGACACCGCGGCGACGACGGCGCCGACACCGATGATGACTCCGAGCGTGGCGAGCAGGGAACGGAGAAGGTTCTGCTTCAAGCTTACCAGCGCGGTGATGAGAAGTCGCAGGTGGAACATAAGGAACACAGCCAGGCATTCTACTATGCGTGCAGATGCTTTCCAGATTCCGCGGGGATGGGCAGGCGCAGCTTGCCGGTGGATCGGTGCACGGGCCAGCAAGTTTACCCATGCCACCCCAGAGCGAGCCGCGGCTTCAGGTGGAACGGTCCCTAGATTGCGGATCACTCGTTTGAGGGGGCCGGAACTTCGGTCCAGCGCCACAGCGCCGGGAGGGGAACAGCGTGGATGTTCGCGTCAAAGGGCACGATTTCCGAGCCAGCGTAAAGGACAATCCCGCGGTGAAACCGCGACCGCCCAATCTCCCTCAAGGCTTTGAGCCCTTTGAGGTCGTCGTTTTTCACCGAAGCCCCGGCCTTGATTTCGATGCCGACGATTTCGCCGGAGGGTTTCTCGAGAACCAGATCAACCTCGGCTCCGGCCAACGACCGGAAGTGATAAATGTCCACTCTCGTTCGGCTCCACGTCGCCTGCTTGACGAGCTCCATGACGACAAGGTTCTCCACGAGCGGTCCGGCAAGTACAGGGTCTCTCATCAAACGAGTTGAATCGAGCCCGAGCAAATGCGTCGTCAGCCCCGTGTCGCTTAGATAAAGTTTCGGTGATTTGACGAGGCGCTTTTCGGTGCGGGCGAACCAAGGCGGGAGGGTACGAATCAGAAACGTGGCCTCGAGAAGCGCAAAATGGCGTTTGAGGGTTGTCTGGGGCATTTGAAGCCCCCGGGAAACGTCGGCCAGGTTCAACAAGGATCCTACGCGGCCGGCCAGGAGTCGCAGCAGTCGAGGGAACGTCGAAAGGTCTTCAATGTTGGCGAGGTCCCGTACGTCGCGCTGTAGGATGGTGGTGAGGTACGATTCGAACCAGGAGGTGCGCCAATCTGGATCTTGGGAAAAAACTTCGGGATATCCGCCGCGCAGGACCCGATTATGGAGGTCAGGGGTTTCTTGATTCGCTTTGAAGCGCGTGGGAAGCCTTTCGCCGAAAGCGACTTCGATGAACGCCTCCTGTGATCCCTCCATTTCGCCCTGGGACAAAGGCCACAGATTGACCAGGTCGATTCTTCCCGCGAGGGACTCCGAGATTTTCGGAACCAGGAGGACATTCGCCGACCCCGTAAGCAAGAAGCGGCCAGGGCGTCTATCCTCATCCACCGACAACTTGATCGCCGGGAAAAGGTCGGGCACCCGCTGAATCTCATCGATTACGACCGGTTGGACCGGGGGACCTTCTGTCCAGTTAAGAGGCGGAGCCTCTGTGGGTTCCGTGAGGCCGGTCAGGAAACCGGCCGGATTTCCCTGCGCGGCCGAGTACACGGTTGCGTCGTCGAGTGTTACGTAGCGTCCACCGGGGTTGCGATCCACGATTGAGCGGACGAGCGTCGTCTTGCCAGTTTGGCGAGCGCCGTGGAGCAACACGACGCCTCGCCTGGCGAGCGCGCTTTCGAGTTGCGTCGAGATGGAGCGTTGGATCATGGCTTTTTTGTAGCCATCTAATGGTTGAATTTCAACCATCTTTCGGGTCGACGAGGTTCTTTAGACGACAACTCGTACTTGTGATTCGCCACAGGTGTTGTTATTGGACCTTACGACCATTACTCGGCATCGGTCCGCAGCTGGCTCACCCTGTTTTGGCGGCGAAGATGCGGGTGTGGGCGTCGGTCGTCATTTTTAGAACCTCGGCGCGGTGGGTGTCGTCAACGGCGGAATCGTCGACGATGCGTCCGTCGCGCATTTGGATAATCCGTCGCGCCTGCACGGCCACGTCGAGCTCGTGCGTGACCAGCACAATGGTGATTCCCTCGGCGTGAAGGTCGTGGAAGATCTGCATGATCTGCCGGCCGGTTTTGGAATCGAGGTTTCCGGTGGGTTCGTCGGCCAGGAGCAACTTCGGGTTGTTGACGATGGCCCGGGCGATGGCCACGCGCTGGCATTCGCCGCCGGACATTTCGCCGGGTCGGTGTTTGGCGCGGGGGGCGAGGCCGACACGGTCGAGGGCGCGAAGCGCCTTCGAGCGGCTGAACGATTTGCGGGAGTACATCAACGGCACAACGACGTTGTCCAAGGCGGTGGTGCGGTTGATGAGGTTGAAGGTCTGGAAAACGAAGCCGATGTGCTGGTTGCGGATGCGGGCGAGCTGTCGTTCGCCGAGGTCGCCGAGGCTCTGGCCTTGGAAACGCAGGAGGCCGGAAGTCGGGCGGTCGAGGCAGCCGAGCAGGTGCATGAGCGTACTCTTTCCGCTACCGGAGGCGCCGGTGATGCCGACGAATTCACCCGCGGCAATGGTCAAGTCCACGCCGGCCAATGCGTTGACGACCGAGTCACCCATGCGGTATTCGCGATGGAGCTGGCGAGCCTCAATCATGGGAAGCCACAAGCAAAGAAGCCACGAAGCCACGGAGCCACGAAGCCACGAAGCCACGAAGCCACGGTGCCACGGAGGGACGAACGGGCGGGGCGACTAAGCCACGGAGGGGCCGAGGGAGCGAAGGCACGAAGGGATGAAGGGACGAAGGGACGAAGGGCTTTCACGACGACTGCTTCTTTTTCTTTGATCGTTCCGAGGACGATTCCATCTCCTCCTTGGAAACTGGCATCTGAGTGTAGACGGTCATCCCCTCCTTGAGGTCGTCGCAGCGAACTTCAGAGAAGTTGCCGTTGTCCAGGCCGAAAAGGCAAGAGACAAATTTCGTGGCACGCTCTTCGGGCGGCGCCGCAGGATCGGGGATGAATACTCCGAGTCCGCCGAGGGGTCCGTCGCGAATGGCGTCGTTAGGGCAGAGGACGACGTTTTTCACTTCCTGGGAGGTGAAGTTCACGTCGGCACGCATTCCGGTCAGGAGCACGTCGTGGCGGCCGCCGAGAATGGCGACGTCCACGAAATAAGTGACTACGCCGGCCCGAGGATCGGGCTCGGGATAGACGCGCTGAATCAGCCCGGTGAACTCGCGGTCTCGAAATGATTCAACGGTGATGGTGGGCAAGGGGGTTGAAGAAAGTGACTTTGCCTCGGCCGGGTCGGTGAGGGCCGGTGCGGCGACGGAGCCGTCGTTGCCGGGCCTGGCCCAAGGGGGGGCGATGTCGAGGATGCGGCCGATGTCGGCCTCGTCCACATCGGCACGAACGATGAGGTTGTCGGAGTCGAGCACCACGGCCAGAACGGTGCCGCCGGTGAGCGTGGTCTTGCCGCCCTGAATGACCTCGCCGATCTGCACGCGGATGTCGCCGACGATTCCGTCGATGGGGGCGACGATGTCGGTCTTGCTCAGGCGTTTTTCGGCGTCGGCAAGATTGAACTGGGCCGTTTCCAGACTGGCCTGGGCTTGTTTGACTTCCTGTTCAGCGCGGACTTTGGTCAGCCGCACGCGTTCGAGTTCCGCGCGGGCGGATTCCAACTGCGCTTCCTGGTTTTTCACGGTGGAGTCCCATTGGAGAATCTCCTGTTCGGATCGAGTGCTTTCCGACAGGTTTTGGGCCTTGTTGAAGTTGTATCGCGACATGCGCAACGACTGCTCGAGTTGTTCGATCGCCGCCCGGGCCTTGGTAGGGTTGACCGTTTCTTCCTGCTTGAGGCTGATGCGGGCGGTTTCCAGCCGGGCTTCGGCCGTATTGAGATCGAGACGGGCGCGGTTGGCGCTGCGTTGTTCTTCGTCGGGGTTGAGTCGGATGATGAAATCGCCTTTTTTCACGCGGTCGCCGGCGAAGCGAGCGATCTCGATGACTTCGCCGCTGGCTTCGGACTTAATCTCCACTCGGCGGGCGGAGCGGATCGACCCGGTGGCGTTGATGGGGAGCTTGAGATCGCCGCGGACGAGGGTCGCTGTTTTCCCTTTGACGCCTTCGGGTGTGAGGCGAAGCTGCGACTTCAGGGCAAAATAACCCGTGACAGCGGCGATTAGGACGAGGAAAAAGATGATCGTGTTTTTCAAAGTTGAGGATCCCTGCGCAGCCGTCGAAAGTCGCGGCGCGGTTTCAGCTTTTGGCACCGGACCAAGGGGCGTACTCCAGGTTAAACGCATCGGCGACGGCGCGGTTGGTGACGCGGCCGGATTCGATGTTGATTCCCGCGGCGAGGCCGAGGTCTTCGGCCGCGGCAGCCTTGTAGCCTTTGTCAGCCAGCCGAAGGGCGAAGGGGAGCGTGGCGTTGGTCAAGGACAGGGTGGAAGTTCGTCCGACGGCTCCGGGCATGTTGGTGACGCCGTAGTGGACGATGTTGTCCACGATATAGGTGGGCTGTTCGTGGGTGGTGGGGTGAATGGTTTCGACGCAGCCGCCCTGATCCACACCGACATCGACGATCACCGCGCCGGGCCTCATCGTCGAAAGCCAATCCCGCGGAACGAGAATCGGGCAGCGGGCACCGGGGATCAGGACGGCGCCCACGACGAGGTCGACCTGGCGAATGCGGGCCTGAAGAGCGAGTCGATCGCTGTAGAGCGTGTGCACGTTCGGCGGCATGACGTCGTCGAGATAGCGGAGGCGGTCGATGTTGACGTCCATAATGGTGACGTTGGCACCGAGGCCCGCGGCCACCTTGGCGGCGTTGGTTCCCACGATGCCGCCGCCGATGATGAGCACGTCACCGGGTTCGACGCCGGGTACGCCGCCGAGAAGAATGCCGCGGCCGCTCATGGGTCGTTCGAGATATTTTGCGCCTTCCTGAATGCTCATCTTGCCCGCGACTTCACTCATGGGGGTGAGCAGGGGCAAGCGGCCCTGGCGGTCGGTGATGGTTTCATAGGCGATGGCCACGGCGCCGGTTTTCAGGACACCCTCGGTCAACTCGCGGTCGGCGGCGAAATGGCAATAGGTGAACATGACCTGCCCGGGGCGCATGAGCGTGCGCTCGCGGGCGAGCGGCTCTTTCACTTTCACGATGAGGTCAGCGCGGTCGAAAATGCCCTTGGGAGAATCAATGATTTTCGCCCCCACGCGGGTGTAATCGTCGTTGGTGAAGCCGGAGCCGAGACCCGCGTTGTTCTCCACAAGGACGGTGTGCTTTCGACGGACCAACTCGTCCACGCCCACGGGGGTCATGCTGACGCGGTACTCGTGCGTCTTTATCTCGGTCGGAACGCCAACAATCATGCGGCTCAATTCTCCGTGCTCGCGTCATGCGGGTGGCGCAGGCGGGACCCGATCGGATCCTAACGGCGCCGGGACCTGTTCCGCGGCGGCGGCAGCCCACGTGCGAACCACTATACTGCGAACCCAGTGGGCCTGCAACGAAACCCCGCGTCGCGGTATCGTGTTTTCACCTGGGCCGGCCGGGAACTGAGCCGCCGCGTCGGGCCGTGGGTGCATCCCAAGGAGTGCGGCAAACAAGTTCACGCGGCACGGTCTCGTCCAGCGAGGCCGTGATTCTCCTGTCTTCGCCCCGGGATGCACGCTCGGGCCGCCTGGAATACGATGGAACGAAAAGCTCGGAGGTGAGAGTTCGGATGGGAATGAAGACCGACCTGCAAAAGTTGACAAAATCCGCCGTGTCGAAGCGATTGACCCGCGCTCAAGGTCGAATTCGGATGGGGACGGAAGCCGCGTCGGCTTTGACCATGAGGGATCGAAAGCTTGGTGCGTTGATTGCCCGTATCGGCCAGCACCGTCCGATCATCACATCGGACCCGTTTACGACGTTGGCGGGTTCGATCGTCTCGCAACAGATTTCGATGAGCGCCGCGGCGGCCGTGCAGCGGCGAGTTCGCGAGCTGTGTCCGCGCAAAAAGCTGTCGCCGGAGGCCATCCTTCGTTTGACGCCCGCGAAGCTGCGCGCGGCCGGGTTGTCGCGACAGAAAGTCGTATACATGCACGACCTGGCGGATCATTTCGTTCGCGGAGAATTGTCGAGCCGTTCGCTTCGGCGGATGAGCGACGAAGAGGTGATCGAGGCCACGACGCGGGTGAAGGGCATCGGCCGATGGACCGCGGAAATGCTTTTGATCTTTTGCCTGGAGCGGCCGGACATCTGGCCGATCGACGATCTGGGCATTCGCAAGGCCGTGCGGAATCATTTGGGGCTTGCTGATTTTCCGCCAAAAGAAGTGATGCACGCAACGGGCGAACCCTGGCGGCCGTATCGCAGTTATGCCTCGTGGTATCTGTGGCGAAGTTTGGAAGGGCCGCTGATGCCGGGCGTGAGGCTGTGATCCGCGCCGGTGCCGGAAGAAAGTAAGTGGCGCATGATCGACGTGGCCATCATCGGGGCGGGGCTTTCGGGGCTGGCGGCCGGGATCCGGCTGGCCTACTTTGACCGCCGCGTTTGCCTCTTCGAAAAACACTACGCCTATGGCGGGCTGAATTCTTATTATACCCTGGATGGCCGCGAGTTCGACGTCGGGCTCCATGCGCTGACCAATTACGTGCGGCCGGAGATTCGCACCACGCCGCTTCCCCGGCTCTTGCGGCAACTTCGCATCTCGAGGGACGAGCTCGATCTCCGCGAGCAGCGCCACTCGGAAATCCGTTTCCCCGGACGCACGCTTCGGTTCACCAACGATCCGGCCCTGTTTCAGGAAGAGGTCGGCCGAGAATTCCCGAAAGAATCGGACCGCTTTCAACGGCTCTTGGAAGTGATCCGCGGCCATGATGATTTTAGGCTGGACGCACCGTATCAATCTGCGCGTGCGGTGCTCGCGGATCTCTTGGGCGACCCCGTACTGATGGATATGCTGCTCTGCCCGGTCATGTATTACGGCTCGGCGGAAGAGCACGACATGGACTTCAGCCAGTTCGTCACGATTTACAAGAGCGTTCTGGACGAGGGTTTGGCGCGGCCGCGAGGCGGCGTACGGCCGCTGCTCAAGACTCTGGTGCGTAAGTTTCGGGCCGCAGGCGGAAAGCTGCGGATGCAACGCGGGGTCCGGCGGATCGAAGTCGAACGGGGGCGGGCGATCGGAGTGACGTTGGAGAACGGCGAGTTCGTCGAGGCCGGCGTCGTTTTTTCTTCGGCCGGTTTGCCGGAGACGATGAAACTCTGCCCGGAGGCCGCGAACCCGAAGGCGGAATCCAACGTGGGGCGATTGTCGTTCGTGGAGTGCTTCGCGCTTCTCGATCGCCCGCCGGCCGATCTGGGGCACGGAGCAACGATCGTGTTCTTCAACGACGCCGAGCGGTTTACCTACGCGCGGCCGGCGGAGTTGGTGGACTTCCGCAGCGGGGTGGTGGCGTGCCCGAACAACTATGAGGGGCACGACGAGGCGGACGTGGGCGTCCTGCGCATGACGTGGCTGGCCAATTACGACGGCTGGAGCGCGCTCGGCGGGGACGAGTACGCCGCGGCCAAGGAACGGTCGTTTGAAGATTTTCTCGACTCGGCGGAGCGGTTTGTGCCGGGGATTCGGAAGCACATCGTGGCCCGGGACGTGTTCACGCCGCGTACCATCGAACGATTTACCGGCCATCTTCAAGGCGCGGTGTACGGTGCGCCGCGGAAAGTCCGGGACGGCCGGACGAACGTCGAGAATCTGTATCTTTGCGGGACGGATCAGGGATATTTGGGGGTGATCGGAGCGATGATGAGCGGAATCACCATGGCCAACCTGCACGTTCTGGTCCGAGAGTGAGGCGCGAAGGCGAACGGGTTCGGCCAGGCGTACCGGGCAGCGTCGGGCGATCTTTTGCAGATTAGAAATCGATTTCTAATCCGCAAGGAACGGTGGAGGATTCCTTTTCTGAGCGGAATCATCGGGCAACCCGGAGAGGCAATTCGCAAAATAGAAATCGAGTTCTAATTTGCAAGAAATGGTGAACGGCGCTAGGATGCCCGATATGAACGCCCGGCTCATCGAACGGCACGTTCGTGCGGAACTCAAACGTTACCCCGCGGTGTTGCTGGTCGGGCCGCGGCAAAGCGGCAAGACCACGCTGGCCAAAACCCTCAGCCCGCTCTATTTCGATCTGGAGAATCCGCAGGATCAATTGCGCATCGACACCACGTGGGCGGAGCTGCTGAGTGAGAAGCGACCCATCCTGATTGACGAGGCCCAGGCGTACCCCTCCATTTTTCCCCGCGTGCGCTCGGCCATTGACGCAAAACGAGGGCGGAACGGCCGCTTCGTCCTGCTGGGCTCCATCGCGCCGAGTCTTATGAAAAACGTCGCGGAGATTCTCACCGGGCGAGTCAGCGTGGTGGAGCTGCGTCCGTTCGTGTGGCGTGAATTGAACGAGACCCAACAAAACCGACTCTGGCTTCGCGGCGGGTATCCGGAGGGCGGCGTGTTGAAACCGAAATCCTATCCGGGTTGGCAGCGTAACTACCTCCGGCTTCTGTCGCAGCGGGACCTGCCCAGTTGGGGGCTTGCCGCAAAACCCGCAACGACCGATCGACTTTTTCAGGTCATTGCGGCGTTGCACGGCCAGCTTTGGAATGCGTCCGAGGTCGGCGGGAGCCTGGGGCTCAGCTACCACACCGTGACTTCCTATCTTGAGTACCTTGAACAGGCCTTCCTGGTCCGCGTGATTCGTCCGTACGCGGCCAATCTCCGCAAGCGATTGGTCAAGAGCCCGCGCGTCTATTGGGCGGATTCCGGCCTGGTTCACGCACTCCTATCGGCGCCGAACACCCAGCGGGAGCTTTTATCCCAACCGTGGGTCGGACGAAGCTGGGAGGGATGGGTCATTTCGCAAATCCTGGACCATCTCGGGGCCTACGGAAAGCATTTCGAGGCCCATCATTTCCGCACGTCCGACCGAAAGGAGCTTGATCTCCTGTTGAACCTTGACGGACAACTTTGGGCGATCGAAATCAAGCTCACGTCCGCTCCGTCACCCGGCGACGTTCAATCGCTGCGATCCGTCGGTGAACTGGCGGGGGCCACGAAGCGGCTTCTGATCTCTCGAACCCCTGAAACCATCGAAGGAAACGAACTGATTTCCACCAACCTCCAGGGCGCGCTCAACGTTCTCGTTCCGTCCTAGGGCCGTTCGTCTTCGTGGGATCCGTGCAAACGCGGCGGTCTCCTTTTCACATGGCCATGGACCCACTAAACTCGCCCGTGGTTGCTTCGTGGAAGGGCTCCGGCCATGGCACGGGATCGACTGCACGACATCAAGGACTTCTACGACGTGATCGTCATCGGCTCGGGGCTGGCCGGTCTGACCGCGGCGAACTGTCTGGCCAAGTCTGGGCGGTCGGTGCTGTTGCTGGAGCAACATTACAACTTCGGCGGCATGGCCACGTGGTTTCGGCGAAAAGGGGGGCATCTCTTCGACATTTCGCTGCACGGGTTCCCCGTCGGGATGATCAAGAGCTGCCGCAAGTATTGGACGCAGGAGATCGCCGATTCGATCGTGCAGTTAAAGGGGATTCGCTTCGACAATCCACAGTTTCAGCTGGAGACGACCTTCGACCGGCAGGATTTCACCCGATTGCTCATGGAGCGGTTCGAGGTCTCCGCGGAAACGGTCGAGCGTTTTTTCGATACGGTCCGGCGGATGGACTTTTACGACGATCAGACGCAAACCACCCGCGAGCTTTTCGAACAGTTTTTCCCCGGTCGGTCGGACGTGGTGCGGCTCTTGATGGAACCGATCACCTACGCCAACGGTTCGACGATGGACGACCCGGCCATCTCGTATGGGATCGTGTTTTCGAATTTCATGAGCAAGGGCGTCTACATTTTTCAGGGGGGAACCGACAAGCTCATTTTCCTGATGAAAGCCGAGCTCAAGCGAAACGGAGTCGATCTTCGGCAGCAGGCGTTGGTGGAGCGAATCGTGATCGAAGAAGGCCGTGTCGTGGGCGTGGCGGCGAACGGGCGGCGGATCGGGTGCGAAGCGTTGCTTTCCAACGCCAACCTGAAGACGACCGTGTCCAAGCTGGTCGGAGCAGAGCACTTTTCCAAGGATTTTCTGGAAGAAGCCCGCGCCGTCCGGCTCAGCAACAGCAGTTGCCAGGTGTACATGGCCCTCAAGGATGGCGAGCGGATTGAACCCATCGGCGACCTGATCTTCCATTCCACGGCTCGGGAATTCGATTACGAAGCGCTGTGCGCTCGACGGGTGACGAGCCGGACGTTTTCGATTTACTACCCTTCGATCCGGCCGGGTTCGTCGCGCTATGTCGTGGTCTCCTCGACGAATGCTCATTGGAGAGATTGGGCAGACCTCTCGGATGAGGATTATCTCCGGCAGAAGCAGGCATTGATCGACGATACGTTCGACACGTTCGAGAAATACGTGCCGGACATCCGCGGCAAAGTCGCCCACGTGGAGGCCTCCACGCCGCGGACGTTTCAACATTACACGCAACAGATTGCCGGCGCGACGTTCGGAACAAAGTTCGAAGGGTTGAAGGTGAGCATGGACCTTCCCAAACAAATCGGCGGCCTGTTTCACGCGGGGTCGGTGGGGATCATCATGTCCGGGTGGCTGGGGGCGATCAACTACGGGGTGATCGTGGCCAACGAGGCGGCGGGGTATTTGAATTCTTCGGAAACCGCGGACCGGTTTGAAGAGCTTTCGATCGCCGAATCGATGACAAGCCCCGTCCGGTAGAATCGAATGAGACCGTCACGCGCTTCACACGGCCGCGGGAGCGAACTTGTCTGGGTCGACATACAGGACCACTGGGTTCTCACGGCCTATGCGGAAATCGACCATTGGAGTGCGACAACCGAACGGATGGGAAAAAACGACGTCCGGATCGCGGCCGTTTGTACTGTGACGGGGGCGACGCTTTTGACCTCGGACAAGGGTTTTGATCAACTGCACGAGTCATGGATTCGTCGAATTTGGGTGGACGAAATGTTGGGGCGTTCGAAGTGATCTCCCTGACCGATATTCCCCACCGCCCGCCGTTCTCGTTCGTGAGCCGGATCATCGAGGCAGGCGAGAAGCGAATCATCACCGAATGGCTCGCCGACCCGGCCGCGGAGTTCTTCAAAGGGCACTATCCGCGGCGGCCGATCGTGCCCGGCGTGCTGCTGTGCGAGTGTTGCTTTCAGGCGGGAGCGTTGCTCATCGCGGCGCGAACCGGACCGATGACCGAAGGCTCGCGCATACCGGTGGTGACGCGGATTTCGGACGCCCGATTCAAGCGGATGGTGGGACCGGGACAAATGGTCACGGTCGAGGTGACGCTCGACGAAACGGTGGACGAAGCATATTTTATGACGGGGCGCGTCACGGTAGAGAATCAGCTCGTGGCCCGCGTCGGCTTCGCCTGCATGGCCGCGGGGAACAGCGCATGACGAACGTCGAATTGTGAATGCAGGATGATACGGGCGCGAAGCCTGGTTTTCGTGGTGGCCTTTGAGCTTTCTTCAGATCGACGGAAAGTCGTTTCTGGTCTTCGGCGTGGCGAACCGCCGCAGCGTAGCGTTCCACATCGCGCGCCTTTTGGAAGGCGAGGGCGCTCGAATGATCTACAGTGTTCGCTCGCCGGCGCGGCGCGAAAGTCTTCGTACGCTGCTGCCGGACCGCGAAATCCACGTCTGCGACGTGGAGGACGACGTGCAAATCCGCGAGCTGGCGGCACAGGTCGGGAGGGGCGGTAGGAAAATCGCCGGCCTGGTTCACTCGGTGGCGAATGCTCGCTACGAGAACTTCAGCGGCCGGTTTCACGAGGTCTCACGAGCTGATTTTCTTCAGTGCGTATCGGTCAGTTGCTATTCCCTGATCGCCGTAGCCAACGCCTTTCGGGACCAACTCGATCGCGATGCGAGCGTGGTCACGATCTCCATTTCGACGACGCGAATGGCCGTGGAAAGCTACGGGTACATGGCCCCGGCGAAAGCAGCCCTGGACTCGTCCGTGGCGTTTCTGGCGAAATCGTTCAGCCGGTTTTCGCGCGTTCGGTTTAACGCGATCTGCGCGGGGCTGTTGAAGACCAGCGCTTCCGCGGGCATCCCCGGCTATGCGGAGCATTTCCTGTTTGCGGAGCAAGCAACGCCGCGAAAGGAAGCGTTGACGACGGATGAGGTCGCGAATGCGGCCGTGTTCTTGTTGAGCTCCCGAGCGAGCGGGATCAACGGCCAGGGAATCGTGGTCGACGCGGGCATGGGCCTGAACTATTTCGACGCGGACATCGTGAAGCATACTCTCGCAGGAGTCTGGCCGACGGGGCCTCAGGCCGGTGACGCGGACCCTGCGCAATAAGACGAAATCCGTGGACGATATGGATGCTGTCGGTTCCAAATCTCCGCGAGCGTTAGCGCCGACGATCGACGGCGTCCAGGCCGTTCTGTCTCCGATTCTTGGCGATTCTCTGCTAACTCCCAGGGAGCGCGTGAAACAACAGCGAGCAAGGGCTCGAGACGCCCGGAGTCAATGCGCGGCGATTTGTGGCGCACCGCTCGAGGGGTGGAGTCAAGACGGCGATGGGGCCCCGATTCCCAATCAGGGATGGTATTGGTCGTTGTCCCACAAGACCGAATGGGCGGCGGCAGCGATTTCGCGGCGACCCGTGGGAATCGATATCGAGCGGCTCGCTCCCCGGCGAATCGGTCTTTGGGATGCGATGGGCGAGGCCGAGGAGTGGAAGCTCCTGGGCGGGCGGAGTTGGGATGCATTCTTCAGGCTGTGGACGGCGAAGGAAGCTACGGTCAAAGCCTTTGGCAAGGGATTGGGGTCGTTGTCCGACGTGGAGGTCGTTGGCCTGCACGGTTCCGCCCATCTTGTGACGGCTCTTTGCGGACATGAATTGGTGGTCGAGCATTTCCGCTGGGCCGATCATCTTGCCGCGGCCGCTTCGCCCGGTGGATTGTGGTCGTGGCAGATCGTCGAAAGTTAACGGGACGGCCGGCCCGAATGGATTGATTCCGACCTCGGCGATACTTTGGGGTAGGAGTTGAAAGATATAAGAACCGCCATCGTAATCAGTCCTGTTGCATCCGTGCAATTCGGGATGCGGCGTACTCGTAACCTCTGATCGTGTGGGAGGTTGAATCCGGAATCGGTCCTGCGGCGGGTGTCTGTCGCCTGCGGGATTTGCGGGTGGATTCGAGGGGCTGGCACACAGCTTCCGGCGATGGGGAAGGGCGTTGTTGCATTCCGGTGTTCTGAGCGACAAGCTGCCTGCCACGAACGGCTCACCGCGATCGGAGGTTTCCGGTCGGGAGAAAAGCGGGGCTTCGAAGCTCACGGGAAAGGCGACCGACAAGCCGTTCCAATTCGAGGTCAGATTTTAGCATCCCTTCGAACCTTTGAACGGCGTGCAGCACGGTTTGCGGGTGCCGGTTGCCGAAGTAGCGGCCAATCTCCGCGAGCGGCTGGGCGCTCAACATCCGGGCAAGGTACAAGACCATGAGTCGGGCGCGGACGGCGGCCCGTGATCGGGCCTTACCCCGGATTTCTTCGGGAGAGAGCCCGATGGATTGGGCCACGGAGTCGAGAATCGCACGCAGCGTCACCGGACCGAGCGTGTCTTCTTCCAACGCATCGTCGGCCAGTTCCAAACTTATCGGCCGGCCGCGAGCGGAACACGCCGCTTCCACGCGATCGAGGGCGAGCTTCAGGGCATTCGCGCCCTGGTCGATTCGGGTAGCGATACAACGGAGTACTTCGTCGTCGTCCAATCCTCGGGCAGCGCATAGATGTCTCAGGATCGCCAGACGGGTCTCGAATTCGGGCAAGTCGAGCGCCGCGACGAGTCCCGAGGCAAACCGAGTTTGAAGCCGTGGCTGCACGTCTCGTAACTCGCCGGGGGCGAATTTCCCCGCGAAGACCATCTGCACCCCCGCGGCGTGCAAAACGTCAAATAGTCGGTGGACTTCATCCTGAGTCCTCGTTCGACCGGCCAATTGATCGACATCGTCGAGCACCCAGATGTCGGCCTGTTCCTGGTCGGCACGAAAACTTGGGAGGGCATCGTTTTCCAAGGCCTGAATGAGGGCGTTGCTTATGCCGTTGACATCGGCATAAACGACGGCGGCATCAGCGCGAAGGCGAAGGGTCTCCCATTGTATCGCGTGGAGCAGATGGGTCTTTCCGGTACCGGTCGAACCATGAACAAATAGGGGGTTGTACGCCTCGCCGGGACGTGCGGAGACGGCCTTGGCCGCGGTCGTCGCAAGCCGGTTGCACTCACCCTCGACCAGTCGATCGAAGGTGAATTCAGCCCGAAGGCAGAATGGTCGCAATCGGCCCGACGGGGGCTCCTCCACAATGATCGGATCAGCGATGAACACCGCGGAGACAAGCCGGCCGGTGACAAGCTGGACGGCGGCGGCGAACGCCTGGCGGCAGTTGGTTTCCAAGTAGTGTCGCTGAGCATCGTTTCGTGCAAGCACCTCGAGTACCCCGTGGGCGAGGGAGCCGGGACGGAGCTCGCGAAACCAAGCTCTGAAAAGGTCGGGTCGTTGTTCGCGCAAGTTTTGAAGCAATTCGTCCCACGCCGAAGCATTGAGCGTGGGCGCGACAAGGACGGTGCGCGTTTTCCCGGCGGACTCGTGCGACGAGGCGTGAGTCATGTTGTTTGCGTTGCGGGAGTGCACCTTGCAATCAAGGCGCCGGCAGGATCCGCGGGTCCCGTTGCGCGAATCATCCGATCAGGCGAAGTCATCGTGCCCAGCGTCCTTCGCGAAGGCCCCACCTGACTTTTGCGCCGGCGAGCAACAGGAGGGCCAAGATCGCCACGCCCCATTCGGACACGGTCGGAATGCCTTGCCCACAGTCCTGGGGGCAATCGGAGTCCTCGGTGCCGGCGGCGCAACACCCGACTGGGCAACAGCCGTCGCCGTCCGCACAAACTGAGATCACTTCATCCGTCGGGCAACCGGGGCCATCGCCCGGGCAGGTCTCAGCCGGATCGCACGGCCCCGTCGAGTGTCGGCAGACGTCGCCGAACAGAAAGCCGTTCGCCGGGCATCCCGCGCTGATGCCCGTGCAGGCCTCCGTGACGTCGCACGGGTCCTGCAACGGACGGCAGATTTCACCAGCGGCAACAAAGCCATCCGGCGGGCACGCCGCGCCGTTGCCCGTGCAGCTCTCGGCAAGGTCGCAAAGTCCGGCCGAGGGGCGACATTCTAACCCCGGGCCCAAGAAGCTGTCCGGCGGGCAGTTTTCGTTCGATCCGGTGCAGGATTCGGCCACGTCGCAAACGCCGCCGGACGAACGGCATTGCGTTCCGGCGGTGACGAAGGTGCATTGTGGCGTGCAGCAAGTTCCGCCGTCGCACTGCTCCGGTGCGACGGTCAATCCGTCGCCGCAATCGCAGGCGTTGCCCAGGCCGTCCGAGTCGGTGTCTTCCTGGCCGGGATTGGCCACCGAAGGGCAGTTGTCGCCGCATGAGGAGTCAACGCCGTCACCATCCGGATCGCCGATGCAAATCGAGCCCGGTGAGCCGGGTGTTCCACCTTGGAGAGTGCATTCCGCGGCAAGTAGAGGCACACAAGTTCGGTCAGTCAGGCAACACGCGGCCGGTCCGGGTGTGTACGTCACCATCAATTTCGGGCGATTTTCCGGAATCGTGTTGTCGCGTCCGTCAAAACGCTTCGCGGTTCGTGTGGCGCTCTCCCCGCCCCGCAACAACCAGCCGAAGTTCGTACTGGGTAGATCGACCCAGCCTTGCACGTCGCTGACCAATTGCGCGGTCGATCCCCAGGAATAAAACCCGACCTGCCCGATCGTTTGTGTGGCGCTGGCCGTCGCGAAAAAGTCGCCGCCCGCGGTCGTCCAGAGCGTGGCCGGCGAAAATCGGTGCAACCATGTGGCGTCACCCGGAGCGGCGGAGTCGCCGACGCCCTCGCCGAGACCGCCGATGGAAGTCGCCTCTCCCCAATCGGCGAGCAGGCGGTGCATGGATACGGATTGATTGCCCGCGCGGGTCCGCGACATGTGCAGGGTGAGTGTGACGGCGTTTACCGTTGAACCCAGCGGAATCGAAGTCAGGTCGAAGGCGATCAGGGCCCGCCGTCGGGAATCGGCATCGGATTGGGAAGTTCGGCCTGCAAAGATATGCTCACCGGCGCCATTGCTTAGGGTTCCCGCGGCATCTTGTATGAGAGTGTTGTCCTTGACGGCGTCCAGCGTGATGGAGTCGGCGCTGACCTTGGGTGCTGCCGCCAAAGCAAGGACCGCCACAAGCGCAAAGCGATTTTGGAAAAGCCACGACATCGTTCACCTCCCTTATTTGCCGAATCCCGATTCTAGCGAATCGTATTGTCCACCGAAAGGGCCGATTCCGCAAATACTCGGATCAATTACGAATTGGAAATTCGCACTCCGGGGAACGAGGGGGAAACAGGTACACGAATCGCAAATTGGAGCGTGTGCGTCCGCGGGTTATGATCGGTTGAGTTGACGAAAGGAAAATCCGTTCATAAGAGGTCAGGGATGGCCGGAACCAAGACACCTCGCAAGGTCAGCAGAAAGAGCAAGGATCAACTGAACCTCGACTTCAAAGAGGCGGCGGAGGCTGCGCCGTTGGCGGCACTGATGGCGGATGAAGTTATCGAGGATAGCGCCGACGCGTCTCTGAACCCGCCAAAGGAAGCGCCCGCGTCGGGGCGTTCGGCCGGGCGATCCCGCCACCGGGCGACGGCGGAATCGATGGCCAAACAACAGCGGGAAATTTCCGTTTCGGAATTCTTCGCGAAGAACCGCCACCTGCTTGGTTTCGACAACAAAAGAAAGGCGCTGCTCACCACGGTCAAGGAAGCGGTGGACAACAGTCTCGATGCGTGCGAGGAGGCCGCGATTTTTCCGGAGATCGAAGTCGTCATTCTGCAGACCGATGCGGACCGATTCCGGGTGACGGTTCGCGACAACGGTCCGGGGATCGTCAAACAACAAATCCCAAACGTCTTCGGCAAGCTGCTGTACGGTTCCAAATTTCATCGCTTGAAAATGTCCCGTGGCCAACAGGGTATCGGCATCAGCGCCGCCGGAATGTACGGCGTGATCACCACGGGGCAGCCCATCCGCATCGTGAGCCGCACCGGCTCTCGAACTCAGGCGCACTCCTACACACTGGCGATCGATACGAAGAAGAACCGGCCGGACATCATCAGCGACGAAGCCGTCGAGGTGGACTGGCCTCATGGAACCGAAGTGGCCATCGAACTCGCCGCGGAGCACAAACGCGGGCGACAAAGCGTGGAGGAGTACCTGGAGCTGACGGCCATCGCCAATCCGCACGCGCGGTTCGTGTACCGAGGCCCGGACGGCGTGGCCCTGGAATTCAAGCGCGGCACCGAGCAGCTCCCGAAGGAAACCAAGGAGATCAAGCCGCACCCCTACGGGATTGAGCTCGGCACGTTCATGAAGTTGATGAAAGAGACCCAGGCGAAGAAGCTCGGCGGCTTTCTTTCCGAGGAGTTTTCGCGGGTCAGCCCTTCGATCGCCCGACAGGTGTGTGAGCAAGCGGGTTTGACCGGGCAAACCTGGGTCAATTCCGTGACGCCGCCATTGGCGGAAAAACTTTATTCCGCGTTGCAGGCCGCCAAACTCAAGGCCCCATCGACGGATTGTCTGGCGCCGATGGGAGCGGAGGCGATCCTGGCCGGGTTGCTGAGGGGCATCCAGGCGGAGTTTTACACGGCGAGCACCCGCCCGCCGGCGGTGTATCGCGGGAACCCGTTTCAAATCGAGGTCGGGCTGGCGTACGGGGGCGAGTTAGGCGGCGACAAACACGACGTGGACGCCGACGGCAACGGCAAGGCCGGCGAGGTCGACGAGGCGCAGTCCCGCGTGATCCGCTTTGCCAACCGCGTGCCGCTGTTGTATCAGCAAAGTTCGTGCTGCACGTTCAAGGCCGTGGTGGATACGCGCTGGAGCAATTACGGCATCCCGCAGTCCGCGGGGGCGATGCCGCGTGCGCCGATGGCGATCCTGGTACACATGGCCAGCGTGTGGGTGCCGTTCATTTCTGAAGGAAAAGAGGCGATCGCGGATTACGACGAGATTCGCAAGGAGGTGAAACTGGCCATTTCGGAATGCGGGCGGCGGCTGTCGATCTTGTTGAAGCGCAAGCGGCGGAGATCGGAACATACGCGACGGCGCGATGTGTTCACGCGGTACATCGACGAGGTGGTCAACGCGGCCGGGGCCATCAGCCGGATCAACAAAGAGGATTTCCGCAAGTCACTGATTGAGCTTTCGCGGGAATACACCGAGCAGGCGGACGTCGAGTTTGACGAACATGGGAAGGTGGTAAAAAAGAAGGCGGCGGGCAACGATCTGGGGTTGGCGGATACGATTGTCGTGGAGCGCGAGGCGGCCGAAGGCGAATCGCCCAAAGTTCTGTTCTCTGTGGAACCACTGCGTCCGAAGAAAAGGGCGAAACGATAGGTAACGCTTGCACGAATAGAATCGCGGTCCCTTCACCGGGGCTTCCGTTCGGCCGCGGCCGCTGGAGAGATGGACCCCATCGGCCCCGCTGCGACGGCGGGAGCCGAACCGCGCCGCACCATGTTCAACTCCTGATCAACAAGTCGAACCTTGAGCATCGTCGGGCCATCGAATCGACCGAGCGCGATCTGAGGGGTGCGACCTGGATCGGCATCGTGGGCCACGGCGTCGACGAACACGAACGCAAAAAAATCTGATTCAGCGACGTGCAAGGTCAGTTCGACCGCATCGCCACGGAAGTACGGGGTCCAGTCTTTCCCGCGGACCAGACCTTGGGCAGTAAGGTGTTGTTCGCGGCCGTCCTTGAGCGACTTCAGGGATAGAAAGCTACCCTTTCCCAGCTCGTAATCACCAAGGTGCAGGCAAATCCTAGAAGCTCCCGGCCGCTCGATCACCCTCCGAAATGCGATCCGAGTTTCCACGGTATCGCCGTGGTAAACTCCGCTGTGCAGGCAAAGGGGCTCTTGGACGGCCGGATTCGTTTGCTTGAACCGGGAGAATCCTCCAAATGGGTGAGCGGAACCCAGGGCGATGCTTATCGCCGGTTGCCGCAATCCGGACGACTCGATGTTTTCGCTCGGCGCGGGATTCGACTCCGAGTGCATCGGAACCGGACTGAATGCGGGCAGGATACTCATCGCGCCGGCGATGGAGGCGATGCCGAACGAATTCCAATGGGTGAGCTGCAAATGACCGGCTTTCATGATTTCGTCCTTTCCAAAGTGGATCGGGTCTGACTCGTGGCGCTGTCCTTCCGGACCAAACTTATTCCGCCTTACGCACCGAGTCGGGCCAAGCGACCCTGATGAAGAAGCTGCGTTGAGGGCAGCTGCTCACTCTAAATTGCGTGTAAAGCGCGCAATCTGCCGTGGCCACATGATTTCCGATAAATTCAGCCGGCGGCCGAAGGGTTGGCGGGTGCGGTCCGGGACAGGACGACGATTCCAGCGGCGTCGGCGTCGGCAAGGAGCCGCTCTCGTTCGAGTAGAACGGTTTTGCCGGCCTCAATGACCAACACGCGGCCGCCGTGTTCGCGGAGCTTGGCGATCGTGCCGGGGCCGACGGTGGGAACGTCGAAGCGCATGTCCTGATTGGGCTTGGCGGACTTGACCAGCGTCCAGCCCGCGCGCGGGCACAGCGCCCCGGCGCGTTCGATCATGCGGTCCGTGCCTTCGATGGCCTCAACGGCGATGACCTCGGTTTCCTTGACGGCCACGGCCTGGCCGATGTCGAGCCGGCCGAGTTCCTTGGCGATGGTCCAACCGAAGTCGGCGTCGCGAAGCTGTGCGGGCGAAGGTTGGGCGCGGGTCAGCACGCCTTCGGAAGCGAGATGGTCGGTCGTGTATTTCACGCAGGATTCCATGATAATCCCGTGGCGGGCGAATTCGTCCGCGATGGCCGACAGTACCGTGTCGTTTCGCTTGTCCGCAAGCCGGAAAAACCAGATTCGGATGGCGGTCCAATCGGGCAGCATCCGCAGCCAACGAAAGCGGCGGAACATTTCCGCCTTACGAACGGAGCCGGCGAGAATCACGGTCTGAACGTGCTGCCGACGGAGGAAGCGGATCCAACCGCCGGGTCGGGCGATGCTGAACCAACGGAAGACGTCAACGTGTTTGCTCAGAGTCGGGTCGGCCAGACCGCGAAGGGCGACGATCGAAACGCGGCAGTTCGCCGACCGCGCCCCTTCCACCACCATTCTTGGAAACAATCCCGCTCCGGCGACGATTCCGAGGTTTGGAACGGAGGACGATGTGCCGGACATGGGCTGCATTCTACGGTAAATATCCCTCCAAGTGAGACCGCAGAATCCGGAGGTACGGATTGCCCCAGTACGCTCCGTCACGATATGCCAGTTTACCGGCTTTAATTCCCATTGACGACCAACTCGCGACCGACGCCGTACTCCTTTTTGGCCGTTACGGCGCTGAGCGTCGCGCCCTCCCGATTCCATTCGCCGTATTCCGCCATGGATCCCCTTTCATTGAATTCTCGATCAAGGGGTCAAATGGTCAAGGGCAAAGCATGGCCACGCAAGCGTGGGCCGTACCACGCGACCGTGACGCCGACGATGGCGGACTGCGTTTCTGCCACTACTCGGGGCCGATGGACTATCATAACCGCTGGATCAACTTTTGGGGAGCAGACCACTCTTACGTACCCTGCGGAATCCAAACCAAAGCGCCGCAGCTTCTCGCGGCAGTCGACAGTTGCGCGGAAACGGGACACAATAGAGAAGATGACATCAATCTCGGCCGAGGGGTCCCGCGCCGCCCGCTCCGACGAACAGCCCGTTTCTCGCCGCGCGGCCATTGCCCGGCGGGAGTTCCTGCGATGGCTCGGGGGATCTACGCTGCTGGGTCCGGCGGCGCTCATTGGTTGCCGGGCCACCTCACGATATCAAGCCCTGCAATATGACGATGTGGGTCTTCACGCCGGCTCCGCGCGAAATCCGGGCGCGATTCTCGACCCCGATTCCGCGCAGAATGTTTTTCAGATCGCGGCCATTGCGAAGGAGCGGCTGGGAGACGATGCGTACGGTTATTTGGAGGGCGGAGCGGACGATCTGTACACCGTGCGGGCAAATCTTGAAGCGTACCGGAAGCTCCAGATCCGCGCTCGGCGACTCGTGGACGTGCGCGAAATCGACACGACGGTGAGTCTCCTTGGAGAAACTCACGCCTCGCCGATCCTTCTCGCTCCCGTCGGATTGCAGATGGCTTTTCACGCCAAGGGAGAATTGCCCACGGCCCGGGCCGCGGCCGCGCGGAACCGGCGGATGATTGTCTCATCGGTTTCGAATTACTCCGTCGGCGAAATCGCCGCCGCCGGTGGTACACCGGTGTGGTTCCAACTTTATCCCACGCCCGACCGCGAGATCACCCGCGGATTGCTTCGGCGTGCGGAACAGGTCGGTTGCCGAGTGGTGGTCCTCACCGTGGATACCCCGGTTTTTGGAAATCGGGAACAGGGGGGCGATACGTTGCAACGACTGTTGAAGGAGACACGGCTGGGTAACTACGAAGGCCTTCGCCGCAATGAGCCCATCAATGACTCGAGCATGACTTGGGACATGGTGGGCTGGCTGAAGAGCAACTGCCGGATGCAAGTGGTGCTCAAGGGGATCGTCACCCGCGAGGACGCCGAACTCTCCGTTCGTCATGGAGCCGACGGAATCATTGTTTCCAACCACGGCGGCCGACAGGAAGAGAGCAATCGGGCCACGGTGGATTCCCTGCCGGAAGTGGTGGCGGTGGTCGAGGGCCGAATCCCCGTCCTGCTCGACGGCGGCATTCGTCGCGGCACGGACATTTTCAAGGCGCTGGCGCTCGGAGCGAACGCGGTCTGCATCGGCCGGCCGTTCTGCTGGGGCCTGGCGGCCTGGGGACAACAAGGCGTCGAACGGGTGCTCGATCTCCTGCACGCCGAGCTGGTCCGCGCGATGCAACTTTGCGGAACGCCGAAGAGGTCGGATATCGTGCGGTCTTTGATTGCATAGCTGGACTGGCACGCGCCCGGTCAATCACGTTGCGTCGAGCAGATGGGGGGGCGATTTCGCCCCGGCGGGGCGAAGGACGCACGGCGCGTGCCCTCTGCGGGATTCCTCCGCCCCTTCGGGGCGGTATCAATCATTCATCACGCTCCCACGGGTTTCACCGGTGGCTACGTTCCATCGTCCATTCGGGACTTCAGCGATCAATCGAACACGTATCGTTCGTCAAACTCGATCCCGTGCGCGCGAAGCAATCGCAGCAATTCGGATTTGAAGTCATTCTCTCTTGTGATGCTCGGTCCTGAGTTGCGATGTAGCCCTTGACGGCGTCCTCCTGCGATGGGCTTACCGAGAAGACACTGTAGCCCTTCCTGCCACGCGAAGGCGCTGAGTTTGCCGAATGTCTCCTCGACGCCGCCGATGTCGTGGAGCGCCCCTTTTTCGGGTTTGCGTGCAAGGTTGCGCGGTTCTACCCAGCTGCTCAGTCGGATCGGGATCGACGGCCTGCCAATAATCCCTCGATGCTGAGGTCTTCGTCGATCAGAGGCCAATGGATGCCCTCCCCGTCGCCCAGCAACTCCCATTGGGCACGCTGCTCCGGACTCGCCCGAAGCAGTCGAGGAAACCATACCAGCGGCGTACTCAGGCGTCGTCCATCGACCAAGCCGACGATCAATTCCGAATCGGTCACCTCGACAGCCTCTGCGAGGGGGGTCGATTCAACCACGAGGGAATGCATGCCAAGCCTCCAAGAAACGAGCCCGATTCTCTTCTACGATCGCCTCGAGCCTCCGCAGCTCGTGCGGTGCAAAGCCCTTCGATCGGGCTAACAATACCGGCTCAAGCCAAAACTTTGCCAACCGCCGCTCACGCTGCACGTGAATGTGTGCCGGCTCCGTACCCTCGTTCCCATAAAAGAAAAAGCGATACGGGCCTATGCGCGCAACCGTCGGCATCTCGGCATTCTAGCTAATCCTGTGAGCCGAAGCGACCTCGAGTCTCTTGGATTGATTCAGCCGCTCTACGCCGGCAAGAACATCGCCACGCCACCCGCCGCTGCTTCACGCCGTTGCGGACTCTGCCATCGCGGAGCAACATCAAACCAGTCTCCTCGAACGCTTTCGAGGAAACACGGGTCAACTTCGTTGACCCATGCCACCCGATCCCGGCCAAACCGCCCGCCAATGGCGACGCCCGAGATCATTCAATCTCGGACGGCTTCAGTTCTGCTGGATCACGGAATGGGTGCGGAATCGATTTTGCCGGATCCTTGATCGTGTTGCGCAAGTAGTCCGTAATGAGTTTGCGCAACTTTGAGGCCCACTCTGGTTCACGAACCTCATAGATGATCACACGCAAGTGGCGAAGGTCGAACGGGACGTCGTCGACCTTACCAGCGGTGAAAACTACGGGCTTTCTTGCCGCATGGGCCAAGCCGAGCTCATAGAATACGTTGGCGTTCTTGTCTGTTAGGTCAGCGAGCAAGACACGCGACTTTCCGATCTCCTCCCAAATCTGCTCAACAACGCTACCGGTGGAGAACAACTCGTCGGCGCGCCGAGGCTCCAAGCCCGCTTCCTTTATTGCGGAAATGTAAATCTCCTGGTAATAGCGATCAAACCATACGCCGAAAGGCATCATGACAAAGCAAGTGTCCAAGAATTCTCGAACGCGGCGCTCTTTTTCTATCGATGTGGTCTTCGTGGTCCCCTCAAGGTCCTTTGGTTCCTCAATTTCGGGCGCTGGCGCACCCGTCCGAACATCAAATGAACGAAGGAAGGTGACGTTCTTCCTGAATACCTCGCCGAACACGTCGGAGCGGTCGCGCGGGATGTTGAACTGGCGCGTCAGCGTATTCAGGAAATACTCATCCTCAGGAATGCGCTTAGTCCCGTAGAATTCGTCAACCTTCTTGAAGTCCTCAACGTTGTGAAACGCTCGGAGGAGCGCCTTTTTTCGATCTTGTGGCGAACCAGGTGCTACCACATCGCGGCCAATGCTCTCAAGGGCAACCGTCGCTTTTTCGCCACTTCCTGTGACAAGCCCATACACGTTTGCTGACCTCAAGAGATCGAGGAAGCGCCAATCGTTGGGTTTGTTGTACGCCACTGCCTTGGCGAGCAAATCCGCCTTCATGGGATTCCCGCCATGCTTGTCCTCAATCGCTTTGGCGATTTGGATTGCATCCTCCAGTGTGTTCTTCGGAAACGTCCACGCCGCCGCCTTTCCCGCAGCGCACTTTCGCATGGTCTTTCCGGTCTGAGTTGAACCAGCAGTATCTGTGCTGGTACCGCCGTTCTTTGAGGTCTTCGCCATCACGCATCGATGCCCAAAATGAGGACAGGAATGTCGATATCTCCCACGCCCCGGCTTTCGAGGTCCCAAACGAATTGCTCAAAGTACGAAACGCCGCTGGACATTTCCTCAGCGAACGCCTTGACAGGCACGATCTCCACGCCGCAGTCGATGTGGCCGAGTTTGGAGAAGATGGTCATCTTGGCACACACGTTGTAGACCATGAATGCGTACTTGCCGAACTGGACTTCCACGCCCAGTTTTTCTTTGACAAAGTCCATTTCGCGAAACGCGCCCTTATTCATTTCGCGAGGCGTGTAGTCCTTGGCGTAATACGTGGTTGGATACTCGCACGCCACGCGAATCGGCTGCCAGTTGCGGTCGGCGAAGGCGACCTTGAACGCGGCGTTGATCGACTTGGGGCTATAGAGCATTTGCCCCGGCATCGTCTTCTCTTTGCTGACCTTGATTTTGTGATCGGCGGCCTTGACGACTTTGATTGCCTCGTTGATCTCTGGCAGAAGGTGGGCGTATCGCCTTGTGACCTGCGCCTCGCCATCGTTGAAAGAAAACGTCCCCGCGATTTTCACGATGGCTCCTTCGGGGAGAGCCATTCGATCGGAACTTGGCTCACCTTCTCTCGGCCAGTGGGTTCGTACACCGGACGTCCCAATGGACGATAACGCAATGATCCCGAGTAGTATTCGGCGATACGCTGGCACGCAATGTCGATGTACTCCTCTTCTTTCTCGCACCCGATCGCCCTGCGGTCATGGCGCAGAGCCGCGAGCATTGCTGAACCGACGCCGCTGAATGGATCAAGCACCCAATCGCCGGGCGACGTGAGCGCCAGAACGCAGCGCTCTACCAGTTCGATTGGAAACTGACATGGGTGCAAAGTCTTTTCAGGATGATTGGCTTTCACGTTTGGAATGTCCCAAAGGCAGGACTCCCAATCCCGCTCGATGATCTTCCACACGTCCGATGGATTCTTCCCAAGGGGATTGCCGGACGGCTGGCCGATCTTGTCGCCCTTGAAGTGACGTTTGCCGGGGTATTTCGACGGGACGCGAATCGAATCGAGATTGAATGTGTATTCGTCGCTCTTTGTGAACCACAGCATCACTTCGTAACGCCCCGACAACCGCTTGCTCGCGTGCAGTCCGTGAGCAAAGTGCCAAACGATGCGGTTACGCAGATGGAGGCCATGCTTCTTGAAGAAGGGGTAGTAGAAAATGTCGAGAGGAAAGACCTCTGAATCGTCCACGTAATTGCCGACCTGCCAGCAGAGCGATCCTGACCGCGACAGGACGCGGATCAGTTCATTCACAATGGGGCCGAGCGCATCGAGATATCGGTCGAGTTGCGTAGCTCTTTCGTATTCCTTGCCGATGTTGTACGGCGGCGACGTGATGATCAATTTGGCGAAACCACTTGGCAGTTCGCACAGCGTGTCGAGACAATCACCTGGCGCAATCACGACTTTCGCATCGGGATCGAACGATGACGCAATTTCGTGCCTGAACAGCGCTTCCTGGCGATGGCCGTTGTTTCCCATCATCCAATCAATCCTCCATGATTAGGAAAATGTACGGGTATTCAAACGCCTGTCAAGCCCCCTGCTGAGCTTGGTGCCGGGCGGCAGAACGGGTTCGGGCTTCCGGTAGAAATCCGCCGGATCGTGCTCACGCCTCGTCTCTTTGCTTCTGCAGGAACCAGTCAAACCGGCCGGTCATCGTCACCACGCCTTGTGTATCGGCGACCTCAATGAGGATGGGGACCAGCGCGCGGCCGCGTGAGGCCAACGCCGCTGACCATTGCGCTGCGTTCGCGTCCGCAAATTGCGCGATGGCGCGCAGTTCGCCATGCTCCGGCTTGCGGAACTTGACCGTGGATGTTCGCAGAACAGCGAACGCCTGCTCCTGCGCCTCACCCAGTTGACGCAGCAGAAACTCGCCGCTGCCCGCCTCCGCAAGCGCAAACTGCACACTGGCATGAATCGTGCCGACGTGATTGACCGGCATTGCGGACTCGGGCAATTCAAGAATGTGATCACGGCCGGCCGGAGCAGGTTGCATTCCCATGGCCCTGTTGATCGCAAGATCAGTGACGTGCATCGCTTTCATCCGGGGATTGTACAGCGGGATGGCTGCCGCGCCGTCTTGGGCGGTTCCGCCAAGATGCTCTCCGCAGCGTATCCGTTGCTTCGACTGCATCTTCAGCATCGCCCCCATGGCATCCAGTTGCATCTTGCCCATCTGCGTTTTCTTTTCCATGTCGCGGCGCGTGGCACCCGTCCGCTGCATGCTGTGTTGGACGGATCTCATGGCTGTTGCCCATGACCTTGGCCTAGGCGCGCCGCTTCCTCGATCTCCCGGATGTAGTCCTCCGGAAGGCAGTGAGCTCGTGCCCCTCGGAGAATCGTCTGAAGGTAGTCCGCGGAGGGTGAAAGGGAGTCGTCGAGGAATGCGTCTCCCGCAACGTATGTGACCGCATTCGTCTCATCGCCGGACGCGCATGTGACGCGAACCGCGCTTCGCGCGTAGTGGCCCTCAGCAACGCCTTCGTATCCGTCCATCTCGTCGAGGGCCGCCGGACTGACGCGATACACAACACCCCAGACCCTCCTGCCCGCGTCCGGGACGATGTTCGCCTTGCCGGTCCCGTCGCTTCCACGCTTGTTGAACGCGATGCGGCGCCCGTCAAGTCGGGCGCGCTTCGCCTCTGTGATGGTCCCGATACGTTTCACTATCTGGTCGGTCGACAAATTACTGCCATAGGCGAAGTACCATTTCTGCCACCCGTCGCGCCTCCTCGGCATAACTCTCTCATCTGCACAGAACACCATTTACGGGCGCTGATGACCTCATCCAGACAGGCTATCCCCGGCTGGTGGGGCCTACAAGCCCGCGATCGGCGGAGGCCTTAACCGAAACCGAAGCGGCGCTTCTATATCATCAGAGAAAGCGACGTTATCGAGATTCGTCGAGAAATCATGGGGTCCAGTCATGGCCGATGCTGCCGGAGATATTTTCCAAATCGGCTGGATGGGGACATGGGGGACCGCTACCATGCCCCGCATGAGCACCACACCCGCGACGACCGAGTATGCCGGCGCCACGTATGCCCCCGAAGAGCCCGGCGGGGACGTGTGGGTGCTCAATCTCGGCCCGCAGCATCCGGCGACGCACACCACCCTGCGGCATGTGCTCGAGCTCGACGGCGAGAAGGTTATCAGTTGCACGATCCACATCGGCTACCTGCACAGCGGTTTCGAAAAGCTCGGCGAGCATCTCAATTACAATCAGTACGTCGTGGTCACCGACCGGATGAACTACATCTCGCCCATGGCCAACAACATCGCCTGGCACCACGCGTGCGAAAAGCTCTTCGGGATCGAGCTGACGCCGCGCTGCAAGGTCATCCGCACGATCATCGCGGAGCTCGCCCGCATTCAGGATCATCTTTTGTGTGTGGGCGTGGCCGGGCTCGACCTCGGCGGCCTTACGGCTTTCCTGTACCCGTTCAACGCCCGCGAGGTCATCTACGACCTGTTCGAGGAAATCTGCGGAGCGAGGTTTACGACCAGCTACACGCGCGTCGGCGGCCTGATGCAGGATATCACCCCCGAGTGGCCCGCGAAGGTGAAACACTTTTGCACCGAAACCCTGCCGACCACGCTCGGCGACATGGAGAAGCTGCTTACGCGCAATCGCATATTCCTCGAGCGCACCCGCGGCATCGGCTACGTCAACCACGACGACGCCATCGACTGGGGCCTCTCCGGTCCTCTCGCCCGGGCCAGCGGCGTTCGCCGCGATCTGCGCAAGGACGAGCCGTATCTTTGTTACGCCGACAATTGGGATGGCCGAGGCAGTTCGGCCGTGTCGTTCAAGGTCCCCATTAGCACAGCGGGCGATTGCTACGCCAGGTATCAGGTGCGCCTGGCCGAGCTGCGCGAAGCAGCGAATATTGTCCTTCAACTCGTGGACAACATTCCGCAGGGGCCGATCGACGTTCTTCCCGGCGACAAAAAGACGCTGCCGAACAAGGACGAGGTCTATTTCAGTATCGAAGGCCTGATCCACCACTTCGAGCAGATCATGACCAACCGCGGCCTCACGCCGCCGGTCGGCGAGGCCTACGGAGCAAACGAAACCGCCAACGGCGAACTGGGCTTTTATCTGGTCAGCGACGGCGGCAACATGCCGTATCGCGCCCGCTGCCGCCCACCGAGCTTCATCAACTACCAGTGTTTTCCGTCGCTGGTCGTCGGTCACAAGATCAGCGACGTGGTGGCCGTACTTTCGGGGATGAACATTATCGCCGCGGAACTGGATCGGTAGGCGGCCGCACATCGAAACGAACGGGCGACTATGATCCTTGGCCTCCTCAGCAGAATTCGCGGGTGAGTCTTGGCTTCGGTAGGCGTCCCAGGGCGTGATAGAGTGCGATTTCGGCGGTTCAGAGTTCACAGAAACCGTACTCCTTTCTGAGAGTCAGATCGAGTTTGTTGTTGAGGCGCTTCACGATTCCCGAGGAAAATTCCTTGTAGGCCTCGAACCCGTTGAGAATGAGTTGTCGGTGGGCGCGAATACTCCGCGACACCGACGGAATCCGACAGGTCCTTGTTGAATTAAACTCATGGTGATCCTTTGAAATAGCGCCGACGGGCATTTATAGGCCCTTGGCTGTGTCTTACAAACGGCACAAGTGGCACTCTTAACGCAGTCGGTTTTTGTCGGGCGATTGCCCTTGCGGGCGCGCCCCTGCGCATTTCTCGCTAGAAGACTTGTTGAACTCGTTAGCTCGTCGGCAACGGCGCTGGGCGGGCGAACAAGAAACGAGACAGACAATGGATGCACTGAAAGTATCGGAGCCGATCGCAAAAACTCTCAGTATTGTGGCGATTGGGGCCCTTTTGGCGGCCGGAGCCGCCACCAAATCGGCGGAAGTGAACCTTAGTAGAACACAACGTGTTTCGGGTCCGAAGAACGCCGGTGACTTCGTGCCCGAGGAAACGGCCGAAACCACTGCAGACAACGCTCCCGCATTGGAATTGGAACAAGAGGGCATCGAGAAGGTCGAGGATGTTATAGCGGCTGCGCGTACAGGACCTCGTGTGAGTAAACCGTTTTTGATCCGCCTATCAAATCGTCCGTACCCTCCGACGAGGGCGATGGCGACAAGTATTAAGGTTCAGAGGGGGCCCCCCGAGGAAACGCGAAAGTGCGGTGCGTGACCGCGCGTGCGTTCCGCTGGACAACCTCTGAAAACGGAAAAGGAGAAAAATCGTGTTCAAGAATCGTAGGCTTTTCGGCGAGTTTTTCATGGTGACCGTCTGCGGCCTCTTGCCGACCCTGGCGCCGGCAGTCACTAGAGCAGGGCCTAACAGGCCTGACGTTCCGAGCCTGCCACACTCGGATGACCATTGTGGCACACCTGCGGAACTTCTGCCCGCGGATCGCCTCTATCGTGTGCAAGGAAAGGCGCTGCAGGACTGTCGCGATACTGAGATCGATGCCATCGTGACGCTGCCTCAATACAAGGTTGACGTCATCGGCACTTTCGACTTGGAACCATTGTGCCCGCGACTTCGAGCAAGAACGGAAAGCCGCCTGCTTGCATCTCCGACGACGGATGATTCGGGGGCCTATGCAATCATGATCAACTCGAACAGCATGAACGCAGGTCTTCCGCGGACCGATTGGCGGGTAAAAGGAACTACGATATCTGTTTTCATCAAAAACTCGGAAACCGGGGACGTCTTGGCCAGAAGCGCCTCAACGCCTCTAGTAGCCAACCTGTGGAGGCCCAATAGACGCGGCGAAGTGTTCGCAGGTACTACGACGGTTGGGGACGTCGTCGTCGAAACCGATTGTCCCTCATCGCGCGCCGAAGACCCAGGAGATCCCGTTTGGCGCCTGCAGTTGGAGATTTGGACCGGACCTGACGGTACGGGCGATCTTGTCTCCGTGTCATTGAACGCGCAAAACCGCACCTATTTGGATTATGGTCACCAGGATTTTCAATCAAACAGCCATTTTACCTATGACCTAAACCTATCCGGTGTTAGCCGCATGGAACAGATTGTGTATATCAAGTTGTCGACGATCAGCGATAGCATTTATCGATCCGATCCCTGGACGGTGCGACGGTTGCGCCTTCTCATCAACGGCGCGGCAGCTTATGACCGTAGTTGGGCCGTACCCGTGGGGGCCTCCTATCGAACCGTCACGTCCAACGAGCTTCGCAGCAGCCCATTGTGGCGGGATTACGACACGCCGGTCTTTCCGAGACTAGTAACCAACGACGAACTCGTCCAACGTTTCGAAGGCTACGTGGGCCACTGGGTACACGCAAACCGACACCTTTGGAGGACCCTTGCGAACGATCTAATGCTTGGTGGTTCTGAAAGCCATGGTGATGCCCTCGAGATTAGCCGGAAGACCGATCGCTCTCTGGAATTTGATCTCGATTTTACCGCAACGAAATGTGAATTCTTGTTCTGCTTCGATCTAGAGTTAGACATCGATGGAGAAGTACTATGGCGCTGTAACGACGAAGATGAAGATTCACTGGCGGATGTCCTCGAGATCTATACCGACGGAGTCAGCTCTACCAGCGACCGAGGTGATCACGGGTTCAACGGAAAAAGAGTCTTTGGGTTAAGCTTCGTCGATTGGGTATCTGATCCAGTTCAGCGAGACAGTGCGTGTCAAGCAATTGCATCGTCGGTCGTCGCCACCCCTTCGGGCGACATCAACTTGCATGATGCTATTGATCGAGTATGCGATTTCCTCATGGCGGCGCAAGCGGAAATTCCTAATTGGCTTGGGTGTGACGAGTAAAAAGTACCAAACACGAACGAGGGGAGAATTCAATGAAGACGATCAGCATCAACAGATGGTTCGCGAGTGTGCGAAATGTTGTCCTTGGAGCTGCAGGAGTGGCCATCGCGGCGTGCCATCACGGTCGAGCATGCCGCAATACCTTCTAGAGTGCGATTCTCGAGTTCGTTGATGCAAAGGAAAGCATCGTTGTCGAGTTCCCGGGGGGAGAGGTAGCCCTAAGCATGATCTTAGAGGAATGTCCATAGGGTCCGGTGCGATGGCCGGGTTACAAGTACGACGGAGTGTTGGATTATAGAAACAACTGAAAGGAGAACAGCAATGAAAACGATTATTACGATTGATCGCGGCGGGTGGTTTGAAAGGGTTAGCAAGCTGGTGATGGCGGGCGTGATCGTCGTGGCTGCCGGGACGGCCGGCTGCATCGAAATGCCGAGTGAAGTTCCTGAACTTGAGAGCCGTTTGAAATTGGAGACCCTTACCCTCAGCGACGATTCAATTACCGCCGGAGAATCAGTAACTGGCACGATCGTCCTAAGCGATGATGAAGCTTACGCTGGTTCAGGGAGCTCGGAGATCGAGTTAACGGCGGACTTAGGCTCGGTAATGCTTCCGGCAGGACCGTTAAGCATGGCGGAAGGAACGAGCACACTCAGTTTCGAAGTCAAAACCCAACCGGTCACCAAGAGAACCGTTGCCACCTTGTATGCGAAAATGAGCGGGCAGGTAGCTTTGGCGAAATTGACACTGATCCCAGGGACGGAAGTTGCATTCCTTTCTGTCGAGATGAACGAGTCGGGAGTGGAAGAGCCAACTTCCCAGCTTACGGTGCACCTGCGCGCGCCGGCACCGCCGGAGGGCGTCCTGGTGCACTTGGCGAGCAGCGACCCGGGCCTCCTCTCCATTCCGGACCAAGTGGAAATCTCCGAAGGTGAGGTTTCCGCCACGATCGCTTTGAACGTGTCGACCGAAGCCCACTCGCAACTCGGGGTCTTCGCTTATACCGACTCATTAGGGGACGAGGAACCGAGTGACATTTCGTGGGCATCCGTGATACCGCCGCGGACGTTCGCCCCCTCGGAGCGTGGGACAGAAAGTGAATCCGCTGAGCGGCAATTCGGGATTACGATTCCTGTGTCCCAAAGTCCCGAAAGCTTTGACATCAGACGATGCCTCGATGGCCCCTATGTTTTTTCGGTTGGCCAGGATATTCTAACCGACGGATCTGACGTAAACATCTTCGGCAGTTTTCCCGGCACAACGACCAATCGGGTCATTCTTCGCGGGTATCGGTATCGAGAGGCCCCGGTATTCGACCATCAACGCAACCTTCTGGATCCCGGTGAGCGGGACTGCATTCATTGCAGTTGTCGATCGGTTGTGATCATCCCTCAGGACCCAAACGACGATGTAAACAGATCGGAAAGCCTGCTATTCACGCTACCCAACAATCTGCCCTCCGGAGAATACGAAATCGTAGTGTTGCCGGCGGGACCGTGTCCAGAAATGCCGGGAACGGCGATGCCCGAACAACTTGATCAAGGTTCGTTTTCCTGCTCGGCTTGCGCCAATTTTGCTGGGTGCCAAAGCGTCGTGCAGAAGATCTTCGTCCTTCCGTCCTTCGTGACATCGATTTGGAACACGCTGGATGTCAAGGCTGACTCTGAAGAGACCAATGATCGGCCGGCGGAATTGAGCTTTGTTTTTGCCGGATTCGCCGGGTCACCGCCCGTAAGCGACCCGGAGTCTTTTCCCGTCTCGTTGGCGGGAAGCTACCCCGCCATCGTGGCTCGCGCGGATTATGTCACCGCGCACGATCGCACTCTGTTGAAGCCCGACGTGCCCGTGTTTGTCGGCCGACAGGATCGAATGGATTTTGCAGAGTGCCTTGAGGAATCGGTCGCCACCTTGGCCGCGCAGCAGACGCGCAGTGAATGCGACCGTCTAATCGCGTCAGACTATCCGTCCACTCGTAGCATCACAATCGGGGGATTGGAACGGGACTGTAGTGGTGGGGATTGCAGCAATTGGTGGGATGAGGCCGCGGAAATCGGAGCCTTCGCGCTCGGTTGCGGCGCGTCAATCTATGTCGGTCAACCGGCCGCCGGATGTCGCGCGTCCAAGGAGGCTGCCAGTTGGATCGGCGATCAGGTCAATAAAATAGCCGCCGGCGACGACGACAAATTGGGCGCTTTTGAGGACAAGGTCAACCGCGGATCTCCCCCGAACTGGGGAGCCGGTTCCACTACCAGCAAAACGCTTTATGGGGGATACATGCCGGTCGGTATCGCTCACCGCCGCGTCGGAGGGCCGCGAGTGCTCAATTACAAGGTAACACTGAAGAACGTACAGATGCGTGCTCGATACGATGAGAGAGACAAAGAGAGCAACGTTTTCGTCCAGGCTCGAGCCGTCCTTGTCACGGACCAGACTCGCGACATGCCGGACTCGGACCGTTACCCAGCCTTGGGGGAGCTCAAAGTGCGGGAACGCAACGACAGATCCTACCCGTCACTTGGTCTGAATTGGATCATCGCGCAGCAAAGTTTTCCAGTCAGCCAGGCTCCCAACGCGCCCCTATTGTACGTCGAGATCTCGGTTTGGGACAATGATCCCGTGGGTGAGGAATATACTACAGGGTTTCCTCCCACGCCAAGTCCCGCGAAGATAGATCACGTTGGGATCCACTCGCGGACCTTCGTCTTGCAGGATTTCATGCTAGGGGGCTCGGAGATCATTCAGAACGGGCGTGCCGTTCGGAGAGTAAATAGGACGATCACCTCGAGTGTCACCGGCTGCACCCGCACTGCGTGTCGCGGAGTTGCTTACGGTACGCAGGGCGCGGATATCACCTACGAGGTTGAAGTGAGTTGGTTGAAGCACGACGCGGACTAATGGCGCGCTCAAAAATGATAATCGGCGCGCAAATTGGCCCCACCCTGGCTGTGAAAATGCTGTGATATCGGCGCGCAAAATGGACCCGCCGTAGCCATTGATACGCCTCCGCCGTAGGGAAGGGCCTTTCGATTGGAAGGCCCTTTCCCCGGAGGTTGTGAGATGTTGACGGTGGACGATTGCGGCGAAATTCGAAGAACGTATCGAGACGGCCTGAGCGTGCGGGAGATCACCCGAACGCTGCGTCATTTGCGGCGTCAGGTGCGAGAGGCGTTGGCTTCGGCCGAACAGCGGCCCTACACGCGGACCAAGGACCAGCCGACGCGGAAGCTGGGACCCGTCAAGGCCGTCATCGACGAGATCCTGAAGTCTGACGAGCAGGCCCCTCGCAAGCAGCGGCATACCGCGGCGCAGGAGATATTTCCAAATCTTGTGGATCGCGCATGATCAGGCGGCTTGTTTTTTGACGCCTTCGGCGAATGGATGTCATCGGTCACTCAAAACCAGCCAGTATCGGTCACTTGAAAACCGGCCAGGTTTAGAGGAGTTCACCGGGTAATTTCTCCGGTTGCGATTGGTCGCAATCGGAGGAGCTACAGGATGGCGAATCAGCTTGGAATGTCGGAGCGACAGGCGCTTGCCATGATGGACCATCCCCATATTGCCCGCGTGTTGGACGCGGGAGAGACGGTGCGCGGGCGGCGGCGGCGATCTGGGCAGCAAGGCTCCCACCCGAACACCGGACTCGTCGCCTGTGTGACAATCTGCTGGGCGCAACGCTTGTGGGCCTGGGACGCTTCGCCGATGCCGAGCCGCTGTTGTTGCCGAGCTTCGGTGGATTGAAAGACGATCCGGGCGTTGCTCTCCAAGAAAAAAAGAAAATGATCGAGTGCATCATCCGACTCTATGACGCGTGGTCGGCCGCCGAGCCCGACAAGGGCTTCGTCGAAAAGGCGGCTGGGTGGCGGGCGAAGCTTGACCACTTACAACCCCAAGGCAATTGACTCCTGCGACCCTGGTGTAAAGCATGCTCTGAGAAGGCTCGGTAGTCTTCCGCCTATCCTTCGCTAGGATCAAACCGGTCACCGAACTGCCCACGGGCGTTTGCCCGATGGCGATTGGACACGGGAGTCGTGTGGCCGGCAAAGCGGGGGGCGAGCGCGAGTGTAGCACAAATGTCGTAC
>Ga0187893_10002518_pt1 | contig 40036 bp, 25 predicted proteins | sample MA1701074metaG_FD_139574 | JGI IMG/M metagenome (GOLD analysis project Ga0187893, IMG submission 139574) | White microbial mat communities from a basaltic lava cave in the Kipuka Kanohina Cave System on the Island of Hawaii, USA - MA170107-4 metaG ...
AAACTCAGCGGCGGCGAGGATATCAGATCTGTGCGCGGGATCGGTGCTGATACTGGGGATGCGCAGAAAGGCTTTTAGTTGGTCGAGAATTCGCTCCTGATGATTCAAGTCATAAGAATACCCGACAGTGCGCTGGCAGCGTACTGGGCGCCACTTGTGCCAACGCTAAGACCGCCGTCTGGCCCGCCTTCGCATGGCTAGCAAGAGCGCGCCGGCAGCGGCGGCCAGCGGCCAGGTTGCGGCTTCGGAAAAAGTTCGACCGTGATTTGGGCGATCTGATAGCCGGACGCCTTGAAGTCGGCATTGGCAAACAGAGGGTCGTCGAGAATCCCTCCCGAGCCTGGCGCATTGAAGCCCGGATGGATTGTTGCAACGCCGTTTTCATCCGCTCCCGTGTTCGGCGTCATCTGACCGAAAAATGCGGTGTTCATTGGCAGCTCATCGTTAACCTCCGTACCCGCGTCGTTGACCATCGAACCGAGCACGATGAAATTGGCGCCGAGAAATGCTCCAACGGCATCAAAGAGCTAAACGCGAGCGGATTGCCGTTGGCAATGAAAGCGTCGTTGGACGGAATCAACATGCTGGCGTAGCTGAAGTACCGGCTCATCAGTGACATCGCGTCGGGCGTGAACGACATAGAGACGCTTGTTCCGGGAGCGATAGGGCCTCCGCCGATCGTTCCCTGCGCCGCGCCCACGCCACTGGATCTGAAATCGGCGGTAAGCGCACCAGTGTCGCCGTCTTCCGCGATCCTTTCGATGGCAGTGGATGCCGGCGAGCCCAGGTCGTAGAGATCAAATGAGCCGTCATGGAAACCAGCCCAGGCCGGAGTGAGGAAGGTTCCTCCCGCCGGTGAAAGGTTCGTGATCGTGACCTTGATCGTTGCGGCCGAAGCTATCGCTCCCGACGACAGCAGCAGAATAGATTCTTACCTTTTCATTGTTGAAGAGAACCAATAGAACATTTGAGATTGGGATACTGATGGTTCTTGGGTGTTGAAAACACCTTGCCCGCGCGCTTTTTGCGCGGCATCAAACGCGGCTCGATCTGAGCGAAGCGAAAGATCGTGCCGCTTCTTGGGCCCCTGGAGGGGGCGGGGGTGCCAACGATCCTGCGCGCACCGCACCTTCTGTCGTGATGATCCATGTCACTACGCGCAGGCACCTTGCGCCGCAGGCGATTCTCCAGCGAAACCCTGACTTCTTCACGGGAGCCTCTACTCTCAGTTCCCCTACTCGGGCCGCGAGGTACATGCCGAGAAGACTGCCGGGAGGCGATCAAGCAGCAGCCACTAGATCGACAACTCGCTGAATGGCAGCATCGGCTTTGTAGTAGGCGGCCTCCAGCTTGCTATCTGGCCTGCGCTTCTCGTCCGGCTTGTGGTGGAAGCGGCTGTTTGCCAGTGGACCGCACAGTTGTTTGTGGAAGAACAGAAACAGCAGCGCCACCTGCGCGCCTTTGTCCGTGAGCCGGTAGGCGTAACGCCTGCCGTCGCGTTCCACCAGTCCGTGAGCCTTCATCTTACGGAGATCGTAGCGCACTTGATTCAACCCATACTGCTTTGCCGTCAGCTGAAACATAGAGAGAACTGCCTCATGGATCTGCTTTGTGGACCAACCGGAAATCCGTGTGCCGGCATGCAAGAGCACCTCCATCAAACGAATCATGCGCGTATCGTGAATCTTGATGCCGGGCATTTTCGCGGTGCCGTGAGTGATCGGCAACGCGATCCTCTGGAGCAGCGGAAAGTCGACATGGACATTCAGACACTGGGCCTGGAATCCGGCGAAGCGGTCCGTGATTTCGAGCAATTTCTGACGGATCGCAGGCAGATTGTCGGCCGACATAACATAAGTCGGGGCAGCCGCGAGTTTCCCCCTCCGCCGGCGAAATTGGGATACTGAGTTGGCAGGAGCCAAAAAATGAATCGATATGCCGGCGCCGCCTTTGCGGTCACGGTCCTGATAGCCAGCCCGATTCCGCGGCTATGCGCCGATGCGGGTCCATTCGATGGCAAGAATTTCAAAGGGAGAATCGCATACAGCGCGGATGGGAACCATAACGATGAAGATGACTGGGCGGCGAGTCCGGTGGCTCTGGCCATCCTTGCCGAGGCAGGTGTGAAGGATAGGGTTGTCCACTTCGATTACAACTCCATCCTGCCCTTGACGGATCCCGAATGGGAGAAGATTCACGCCACGAGTGTGCTGGGCGCGGCAGAGCGATACGGCTATGCGAGATCGATTTTCCATGACAGCCAACGGGACCGGGCAGGGGCTGTTGAGAGCATCCGCAGGGCAATCGATGAATCCACCGAGGATAATCCGCTGTACTTTATCGTGGCCGGACCGATGGAGGTAGCGTATCTGGGCATCCAGAAGTCGAAGCCGGACAAGAAAAAGTTCGTCTATGTAATCTCGCACAGCCGCTGGAATGATGGTTTCAGTCCGAAATACAAGTTCACGCACAGTAAGCGAAGCGTCATCCCGTCAGGTATTCGCTGGGTTCAGATCGCCGATCAGAACCGGCTCTTGAGTACAAGCCCATACGGGAGACCTGCCCAGGAGGAGGAGTGGAGCCCATGGCGCTGGATGAGGGATTCCGGCAACGCCCGCGTGCAGTTTTTGTGGGAAAGGATGCGCCTAACGAAGAGAGCGGATTGCTCGGATGCCGGGATGGCCTATTTTCTTGTGACCGGAGATGAAGAAGGAGATCCCGCGAAACTGAGGAGACTGCTCGAGGAGCATATCGTGCCGCAGCCCGTGAGCGCAAGAAAATCCGTCCGGATCGAGGCGGAGAATTTCTTGGCGCTGGAGAATTACGAAGTGGAGTTCCGTGACGACCGGCAGGTGTCGCACCGGATCAACGTGAAGCTGGACAGGGTGGGGAAAGGGCGCATCCGGACACGGTTTCATGAGCCCTTTGCTGGGGCGGGTGGGCAGTATGATGTCGAGGTCCGGTACCTGGACGAGAAGGCTGGCCGAAGCAGGTTCTCGCTTTTCATCAACGGGATTCTTCAAGGAGAGCCGTGGGAAGCATCGAGCGAAGACGACGCTTGGAAGATCCATACGATTCCAGGCGTGAGGGTGAGAGCCAGCGATGAGATCATTGTAGAAGTCCAAGGGGACTCGAGCGAGCAAGGCAAGCTGGATTATGTGCAGCTCAATGCAAGGAGCGGCACAGCCTTCTAGGACGAACGCCGGAGAGCGGAGTAGCATCTATGGCAAGCGGCACAGGATCGCGCGGTTTGACGCGCCGGGAGGCGCTTGCGCTGGCGGGGATGACGGCGTGGGCGGGCAGTGGAAGCTGGAAGATCGGTATCGCCCAAATCACTCTCTCCGATGGGCTCGCCAGGAATCAGAAAAAGATCCTGGAATATATCCGGGAGGCGGCGTCGCAGCGGTGCCGCGTTGTGGTGTTTCCCGAAGGAGCGCTCTCGGCGGCATCAGGCCCTACCTCTCCGGAAATAGATCAATGCCTGAGTGAGATTCGAGAGGCGGCGGCTGCGGGAGAGATCCATGTGCTGGTCGGAGGAAAGTCCAATGCACCTGGAGAGAGCCGGTCGCGCAATTGGATGGTGGTGGTGGATGCGGCAGGCAAGCAAGCGCTCTGGTACGACAAGTTGTATGACCGGCCGGAGGCGCGCATGCCGGGTGTGTTTTCGATGGACGCGTGGGAGTGCAGCGCTATCATCTGCGCGGATCGCTGGCTGCGAGGCATCGAAGAACTGCCAATTATGAACGGGGCGCGAATCTCGTTCGAGCTTTCCAACAACTATGACAACGAGTGGGTTCCGGAGCTCGGCTGGTACTGGTATGTGCCTCGGGCAATCCGGAATGGGGCCTATGTGGTATTGGCGAATACCTCGGGACCGGGAAAGCACGGGCACAGTGCTGTGATCGGTCCCGATGGCTCAATGATCGCGGCGGCGGAAAACAGGGAGGGGCTGGTGACGGCGACGATTGACCCGGTGAGGGCATCTCGGGCCGAGGCGATACGCCGTCAAAAACACCCTCTCCTAAGTAGCTTCTGGGATGAGGGCCGAAGGGTATTGAAGAGCGGATCCGGTGAAGTACAGCCAGTCAAGCAGTACCTTTCTCCGGAGATCGAGGTGCGCCTGGCGGTCGCGCAAATGGCATGCTCACGCAAAGTGGAAGCAAACGTCGCGAGAATGGTCGCAATGATCCGCAAGGCAGCCGAGGGCGGGGCGGATGCCATCGTATTTCCGGAGCTGGCGGTGACCGGAGCACGCGAAGAGGACGTGCTGGGCGCCGGAGCCGGGGCGCTGCGCGACGCCTTGACGAAGATCCGAGAGACGGCGCAGAGCGCGAAGATCTGTACCGTCTTCGGCATGCCTCACCACGAGAATGGAAGAACGACGAATGCGGCATTCGCGATTGGTCCGGATGGCGGGATTCTGACCCGGTACGATCAGCTAGCCGTGGACAGGCAGCATTTGTTTCAGCCAGGAACGGGAGCGGCATCGATGTGGTTTCGGGTGAAGGGCGTTCCGGGAGTGGTCACGATCGGCCACGACGGGCTGTGGAGCGAAATCGCGGAACTGGCGTCGCTAGCGGGCGGGCAATTGCATTTCCATATCGCCAACGATCCTTCGACCGGAAAGCAAGCATCGCTTCGCAGGTTACAGATCTGGGCCAATCTGGCCTCGTGGGCAACCTTTACGACAACGGTGAACGCGGCTTCGCCGGAGGGGCTGAAGAGCCCCAGCGCGCCGGCCGACGGCGGCAGCGCCATCTGGGAAGACCTGCGGCGGCGTGAGGAGTCAAATCTGGCGAAGGTGGGACAGAAAGCGCCGGGGCACGAGAGAATGTCGATATATTCACCTTTTTCGGCGAATTGCCTGGTGCGGGCGGGAAGTGATGAACAGATCCTGTTCGCTAAAGAACGAATGAACCTCAGCCCTGAGCACAGGTCGGCGCGCTTCAATCCGCGCATGGAGGCTTGGTACAGTCTAGGAGCCCGGCTGTTTGCGGGACCACTGGGGTTCTGACCGCCAGCAAAGTCGGCTAATCCCACATAGAGGCAACGTACGGAGCAGACGTCTTCCCTCGAACGGGCTCGGGGGACGCTGGGCGCAGCGGCACAAAAGGCTGAGAACGCGTTACACGTCGCAAATCTCAATCAATGCGCGTTGGAAGTTCCCGCCTAGGAAGAGCTCAATGTCGGGGTCGGAGTATTTCCGCCGAACCAAGCCCTCGGTTAGGTCGTAGATCTTCTTGGCGTAACGCATCCCGTCGAGATCATATTTCGGCTTTGCAATCCGGTTATCCCGTCCGTCCAAGTCGACGTCACTTCCGATACCCGCGTGCTCGATGCCGGCCAACCGCGCGATGTGATCGATGTGATCGAGCACATGCTCGACGGTGGTTGGTCCGTGGTCGCGCACAAAGGATCGCACCATGGTGACACCCATGACGCCGCCCTTTGCAGCCATTTTCCGGATCGCCTCGTCCGTCTTGCAGCGGCGGTGGCTGGCCAGCGCACGGCAGTTGGAATGCGTAACGAGTACTGGTTTTCGCGAGGCCTCTAAGGCGTCCAGCGTGGTTCGGTCGCCGCAGTGCGATATATCGGCCGCCATCCCGACTTGATTCATGCGCGCTACGATTTGCGCGCCATAATCGCTCAGGCCGCCGTCCCGAGCGGCGGACGAACCATAGCCGATCCTGTTTTGGTGATAGGTGAGCTGCGAGAGGCGCTGGCCGAGATTATAGAACCGATCCACATCGTCCACCGATCGAAAATGGGAAGAGTTTTGCTGGCCGATCAGGATGCCGATCTTACCTGATTCTTTTGCCCGCTCCAGATCGGCGGCGCGATCCACGCGCAGAAACTCGCTCTCATGGGCGGCGATAAAGGTATTCCACCCCGTGATGTCCTTCAATGAAGCTGCGTAGATATCTCCGGAATTGTACCCCACAGCGGGATGAAACACCGTGATTCCGGAGCCCTTCAACTTCTCCAGATCGCTGGACCGGAAGCTGGTGGGGTCGGCTTGCCAGCCCCAAAGTTTCTTGAAGTTTAAGGTCACCAATCCCAGCATGTCGATGACAGTGGACTGGCGCACCAGGTCGACAGCGCGAGTGCAGTATTCCGCCTGATCTTGCGCGAAAAGGCGCAGGCGGCCTCTGTTGATCATCGGAGCGCACGGGAATAACGCCCCGACGTTGAGAAAAGAACGACGGGAAATCACCAGTTATGCCAGGGAGCAAAACTAGTGTAGCATAACGCGAAGAACCGGAGATGAGCAACATTGTAATCGATGTAATCGATCGAAAGCCGGGCCTTGCTACACGCTGATCACCGGACACGGCGACCGGCGGATCAAATCGTTCGCCGTCGTTCGCAGACGTCCCAACAAGCCCTTCGCCACCCCTCGCCCGATAATGGTCACATCCGCGTCCTGCCGTCGCGCAGCTTCCGCAACCGCCTCTGCCAAAGGATAACCTTCAAGAATCTCGCACTCGATGGAGAGTCCCGCGTCCCGCACCAGCTTGGGACAATCCTCCCGCGCGCGATCCACGAGGAACCGGTGGAAATTCTCTGCCGCCCCGCTCGGAAACCGGGGATCGATCCCCTGCACACAGTGCACCACACGGATCCTGGCGCCGAACTTCCGCCCGAACTCATCCGCGAAGCGGAGCACGCCGGCCGATTTCTCGGAAAGATCCACTGCGCATAGGACACTCCGGTAATCCGTAGGCACCTTCCCTCCATCCTCCGCGTGAGCGCTGGTCCACACCGGGCACTGAGCGTCATGCAGCACGCCCGCCGTTACCGACCCGAGCAACAATTGACGGAACCGGGTATGTCCATGGGTCGGAAGCATAATGAGTCCTTCTCTCGTGGGAGCCTCTTCCAGGATGGCGTCCACTGGGCGGGATAATTTTACCGTCCTGCGGACGACCAGTCCTGAGAATACATCGGCTCCGAATCCATCCAACTGCTGCACGGCCTGGATCCGCAGCGGTTCCAGATCAATCGTCTCCGGGAAGCCGTCTCCGACCCCGATCGCAGGGAGAGGAAAGTCCGCTGCATGCACGAGCATGACTTCTGCGTGGAAGTGCCTGGCTATCGCCGCAACTGCTGGCGCAATCGACTCACACCGCCGTGAAAAGTCAACTGGAAACACGATCTTGTCAAGCTTCATGAATCTCCTACGGTACCATCGGTTCGGGTCAAACCCCCTTCTACGATCACCTCGGCACGCCGCTTGCCGAAGTCGCCCTCCGCTAGCATCGACAACAGCGCCGCCGCCAGCGACAGAATGACAGGTCCCAGGAACACGCCAATGAAACCGAATACGGTAACCCCGCCTAACAACGAGAAGAAAACCAGAAGAGGATTCAGGTGCGCCCGTCCGCTCACCACCATGGGTCTTACGATGTTGTCCAGCATCGACACGGCCGCCGCCCCCCAAACCCAAAGAAGGACACCCCGGACCCAGTGCCCGCTTGCGATCAGAACCAACCCTGCCGGGCCCCAAACCAGTCCCGATCCCACAACTGGGATCGCTGACGCAGCCATCGTTATTAATCCCCACAGAACAGGGGACGGGACACCCGCCACCCACATCCCGAGCCCCGTCAAGAATCCTTGTGCCGCCCCGACCGCCAACACACCGTAGAGGTTGGCTACAATTGTGCCGGAAATTTGCTGCAACAGCGAGTCCCACTGATCGTGTGAGAACGGCATGAGTCGCGATGCCTTCTCCAGGATGCCCCCGCCGTCCCGTAGAAAGAAGAACAAGGTTACAAAACCGATCACGATTTGTACGAGACTGGAGGTCAACTCGCCCAAGGTCCCCGTCGCCGCACGCAACATGGCCGCGCTGGTCAACTGGAGCCGCTCCACAACCGCCTTTCGGATCATTTCCTGCTCCACCCCGCTCCATCGCGAAACTCGCTCCAGCACCGGTGTAGAGATGCGGTCCAGATATGCGATCCAGCTTCCGTCCGCCATCTTCTGTTCATTCAACTCCGTATAGATCTGCCGGAGCTCATCAACGGCGGCCCAGCCCAGCAATACGGCCGGCGCAACCACCACGATTACCCCGAGCAAGGTCGCAAGCAGCGCCGCCAGATTCTTTCGCCGCAGGCTCTTACGAAGGCGTGTGTGCAAGGGCGCCAACAGAACCGCCAGCACACTCGCACCCACGATCGCGGGGAGGTACGGCTTAGCCAGCAGATAGCAGAGATACACAGCGATCGCCGCCATGGCCCCCGGAACCACCCATCGCCAGTCCGATCTCCTATTCATGGTCTCGTCCCGAATCCCAAGGCGGATTGTAACAATACATTGGCCATGCGATTGCTACTTTGTAAGTGACGGACTCATTCGCAAGGAGGCGCCACTCATGTTACCGTTCCGAAAAATCGTCTTTCCCGTGGATTTCTCCGAAGCTTGCACAGCGATTGTCCCCTACGTTGGCGAAATGCGCGATCGCAATCAGGCCGAGCTGACTTTGCTGCATGCCTTCGATCCGGCTCCTGCCGTGTTTGTCCAACCCGGCCTGGTTCCCATGGGAGGTTATGTACCACTCGCGGACCTCCGCGGCCGGGAAGAATCCCGTCTCGGTGACTTTGCGCGGGAACACTTCCCCGGCCTCAAACCGGCCCTGCATGTCATGGACGGCGATCCAGGTGGGGTGATCACTGATTTTGTCAACAAGCAAGGCGCGGACCTGGTGATGATGGCGACCGCGGGCCACGGTCTGTTGCGGCGATTTCTCCTCGGATCGAACACGTCCAAGGTGTTGCATGACGTGAGCTGCGCCATCTGGACCGGTGTGCGGTCGAGCAAACCAGAGTACCGGCCACGGGTACCCTATGAGTCAATCGCCTGCGCGATCAATACCGATGACGAGGCGGAAGCCGTCCTGAAGGCTGCGGCGATGCTCGCCCGCGCCTATTCCGCGAAGCTGAGGCTGGTCCACGCCGTCGAAACTCCTCCCCTGACCTGGGAAGTTGACTATGCTCCTTACCGTAAGTCCCTTGTCGATGCCGCCGATGCGTATCTGCGCCGGCTGAAGAGCGAGATGGAGCCGGAGGCCACGGTCGACGTCCTCGAAGGTCCCCTTACCGAGACGATGCACCATTTTGCCGTCGAGCATCAGGTCGACCTGATCGTTGCCGGGCGAGGACATTCGCAAGGAAACGTGAGCCGCTTGTGGTCTCAGCTCTATTCGATGATCCGCGATTCCCCGTGTCCCATCCTCAGTGTGTGAAGTGACAAGGTCGCGAGAGTACAGTCACGGGGCGGATATAAGGGTAGCTGGTTCCTGATCCAGAACCGGCGACTTGGGGAACTTGACTCCCTCCCATCGCGCCACTACCGCGGCAGCGAGACAGTTGCCAAGGACGTTCACCGACGTGCGGGCCATGTCCATCACCGCATCCACACCGAGGATCAATAGAACTCCCTCCACCGGCAGATTGAACTGAACGAGCGTGCCGCTCAAGATCACAAGCGATGCCCTGGGCACTCCCGCTACGCCCTTGCTGGTAAGCATGAGCGTCAGCATCATCAGGAGCTGCTGTGTCCAGGAAAGCTCGATCCCCGCCGCCTGCGCCACAAACACCGAGGCCAGGGACAAGTACAGGGTCGAGCCATCCAGGTTCAAGCTGTAGCCCGTAGGCAAAACAAATCCGACAATGTGTTTGGGAACACCGAATCGCTCCATGTTCTGTAGAGCGACGGGCAGCGCCGCTTCACTAGTCGCTGTGGAGAAGGCCAGAATCCACGGTTGCTTGACTGCCTCGTAAAAGCGCCTGACCGGAATCTTGCATAGGAGCATAATAGGCAGCAACACGCCAAGCACGAACACGATCAACGATCCAAACAGCGTCAGTACCAGCTTGCCCAGCGGGATCAGCACATCGAGACCGCTCTTTCCGACCGTTGCCGCCAGCGCCGCGCCGACCGCAAACGGAGCCAGGTACATAATGTAGGCGGTGTACTTGAACATCACCTCCGCGAGCGAGGAGCAGAAATCCACGACGGGCTTCGCCTTGGCGCCGGCGGCCGTGCACGCGGCGCCGAAAATGAAACAGAAGACCACAAGAGGCAGCACTTCCCCTTTGGCCATGGCATCGATGACGCTTTGCGGGAAGGTGTGCTCGAGTATGGAGGAGATGGTGGGTGGTGGAGCGGCTTTGGCCGCCTCACCCGTACGCTCGATCGTCAAACCATCGCCTGGCCGGACAAGGTTGACCGCTCCCAAACCCAAAAAAAGCGCGATCGTGGTGACGATCTCGAAATAGAGAATCGCCTTACCGCCGATCCGGCCCATTGTTTTCACGCTTCCGGATTCAGCGATACCGGCCACCAGCGTGCCGAACAACAGCGGCGCCAGCACCGACTTGATCAGGCGAAGGAAGATGTTGCTCACCGGTGTTAGCTGCTGCGCCGAGGAGGAGTGCAGGTTTCCCCAGGCAATCCCCACGACCATCGCAATGAAGATCCAAGTAGTGAGCGAGATTCGTTTCACCGTTCCCCCCATTTCAGTTTTTGCCGCAAGACATCGAAATATAGCAGGCGCGGGGGGCGGATCAAGGTGAGGGTGTGCGCTGATCGCGTGAACACAACCCGGTCACCGCGTTTCAAGTGTTCGCCGATCTTTCCGTCGGCGTTCAGGTATGCGTCGCCATTCGCGGCGTGGCTGACCACCTCGATGGTGGCCGAATCGGGGACGATCACCGGCCGGTTGGTCAGGGTGTGAGGGCAGATCGGCGTCAAGGCGAAGGCGGCAACCGTCGGAAAAATGATGGGGCCGCCCGCCGACAGGTTATAGGCCGTAGAGCCCGTTGGAGTTGAAATAATCAGTCCGTCGGCTTTGTAAGTGCATACAAAGTGATCGCCGACGTGAGTTTCGAGATCGATCATCGGCGCCGTGGGCGCCTTTGACACAACGATGTCGTTGAGAGCCAAGTAGGTCGCCACCTGCTGGTCGCCCCGCTTGACGGCGCAGGCGATCATTCGACGATTGGCGAGACGGTGCTCGCCGCGAAGCGCACGCTCGAGCTCCGGATACATTTCATTCGGCGTGATGGCGGTGAGGAATCCCAGACTTCCGAGGTTAACGGCGAACAGCGGAATGCGGCGCTCGCCGACCGCGGTGGCGGCGGAAAGCAGCGTTCCATCGCCACCCAGCACGATGACGAACTGGCACGACTCGGGCACTTGTTCGCGCGGCAAGCCGTTGCTTCTTCCGGCGTAGACGGCAGTTTCGTGGTCGTAGCGCGGCTCGATGCCGCGTTGTTTCAACCACTCGAGCAACTCTGGGACGAGCGTACTGCCGCGCTGGATGCCGGGCCTGGAAATGATGCCGACCGTCTTAATACGTTCCATACAGGAGAAACTCCCGGTTGCCTTCGGCGCCCAGGATCGGGCTTTCCATGATAGCTGTCCGGAAGCCGAGTTGTTCGACGGCGGCTTGAACGCGGTGGCAGGCGGCCTGATGCTGGGCCGGGTCGCGGACAATGCCTCCCTTGCCAACTTTACGTTTGCCCACTTCAAACTGCGGCTTGACGAGGATCACCATTCTCGCGTGTGGAGCCAGCAGGCGAGGAAGCACGGAGAGGAGGAGGGTGACCGAGATGAAGCTTACATCGCAGCATGCGAACTGCACGGGCTCGCCGATCGTCTCGAGCTGCAGATAGCGGGCGTTGATTCCTTCGTGAACAATTACGCGAGGGTCGTTGCGCAGTTTCCAATCGAGCTGGCCGCTGCCAACATCGACAGCGTGCACCCGCGCTGCGCCGTGCTGAAGGAGGCAATCAGTGAAACCGCCGGTCGAGCTTCCGATGTCCAGGCAGACGAGTCCTGTGACATCGATCTGGAATTGTTCCAGTGCTGCTTCGAGCTTGAACCCTCCACGGCTCGCGTATTTGGGCCGAGCCGTAAGTTCGATTCGGGCGCTGGATTCAATGGACCGGCCCGGTTTGTCGGAGGTTTGGCCGTTCACCCGGACTGCGCCGGCAAGAATCAGCGCTTGTGCCTTCTCACGGGACTCAATCAGGCCACGGTCAACCAGAATCTGATCGAGGCGGGCTTTCATGTTTTGCGCCGCACGATGAGCCGCGCGATTTCGGCTAGCCAGTGCGCCGATTCGCCGAACGGCCGCAGCGATTCGAGGGCAGCGGCCAGTTGTGCTTCGGCCATACGACGCGATGGGTCGACGCCGTAAACTGCGGGAAATGTGATTTTCTTCTGCGCGGCGTCTTTTCCAGCGGTCTTGCCGAGTTGTTCGGACGATTGCTCGATATCGAGCAGGTCGTCCACGATTTGAAAAGCTAGACCGATGTGCTCTCCGTAGCGGCTGAGGCTCTCGTATTGTGTGTCCGAAGCTCCCGCGTAGAGAGCGCCCAGGCGTACACTCGCGCGCAGCAGCGCGCCGGTTTTGGCGCGGTGGATCTTTTCGAGCAGTGTAGTGTCGGGTGATTTTCCTTCTCCCTGAAGATCGTGGACCTGCCCGGCAATCATGCCGCCGATCGTGCCGGAAGACCTGGCGACCTCGTTCAGGATGCGAATTCCGCGATCTTCCGGACAGTGCGGCAACGAGGCGAGAACTTCGAAGGCGAGAGTGAGAAGAGCATCGCCGGCAAGGATTGCCATGGCTTCGCCGAAAACCTTGTGATTGGTCGGACGGCCGCGGCGCAGGTCGTCGTTATCGAGAGAAGGGAGATCGTCGTGGATCAGCGAGTAGGTATGAATCATCTCCAGGGCGCAGGCCGCGTCCTCGATACCGGTGCAGGCGGGATGGATGGCTTCCGCCGCCGCCATGGCGAGAATCGGCCGGAGCCGCTTGCCTCCGGCAAAGAGGCTGTAGCGCATGGCTCGATGGATGATTTCCGGCTCGGCGGATTCGGGAGGCACCCATCGATTGAGCGCAGCGTTGACACGTTCGGATTGATGCTGGAGGTAGTCAGCGAGATCCATTGGGATCAGCCGTTGTCCGGGCGAAACGGCTCAGGGCGAAACTGGCCCCCCCGCTTCGTGAGAATCTCAATTCGGGTTTCGGCGTCTTCCAGGACTTTGCGGCAGGATTCGCTCAGCGCGGCGGCCCGTTCAAACAGCTTCAGCGATTCTTCGAGCGGCATGTCCCCGGCTTCGAGCAGGCGGACCACTTCTTCCAGACTTTCGAGATCCTTCTCGAACCCCGCTTTCGCTTCAGGCTCACCGGCCATCGCCATATTGTAGCGCGCAGAATTTCGGAGGCTCACAACGTCAGTTGAAGGGGGGCTGTACGTCCGATGACTTAATTTCTTGGCGCGTGCCTCAGCGAAGGGCGGGGCTGAGAGCCGCACGCGGGCCATGGGCCCATAAGCGCTAACTTAACGTGGCGTACGCACTCGTGCGTGCCGCGTCGAGACTCTTCTCGACGCCGATTCGGCTCTCTTTCAGTGAGAATTTCTCCCAGTAGACAGTACTCTATCAAGAGCACTCTATCACAGATGACTCCACATCGTTAGATGACTCCACATCGTTAGATGACTCCACCTCGTCGACGATTGCCTCACCTCTACCCAGAGGCTACAGACTTGTTTGTGACGTGGAGTCTGCACGGAGTCCTCCCGGCGTCCTTCTCCGCGCGTCCCGGAAAGCTCTCCGACGGCCAGGCCTTCGTTTGGATGGATCGCCAATTGGATTCCGTTCGCTACGGTCCGATGTATCTTCGGCAGCCTGCTATTGCTCAGCTCGTGGTGGATTCGGTTCACAAAGGCGTACAACTCGCGCACTATGAACTACACCCGTATGTCGTAATGGCCAACCATGTGCATCTCCTGATCCATCCCCAAATCGATCCCAGTCACTTACTGAAATCGTTGAAGGGCGCTACGGCACGAGAGGCAAACCGGCTCTTGGGACGAACCGGAGAACCTTTCTGGCAGAAGGAATCCTACGATCATTGGGTGCGGAACCAGGCGGAGTTGTATCGGATTCGAGTGTACATAGAGAATAATGCTGTGAAGGCTGGATTGGTCAAGACACCGGAAGAGTATCGCTGGTCCAGCGCAGGCGTCGAGAAGAGTCTCGACGCGGCACGCACAAGTGCGTGCGGGGCAAGCCTCCGGCTTGCCGGCTCGCTTCAGCCTGCCCCACCACGGACGCCGGGGTTATCGTGGCGTCCCGGCCACATCCACTCGTACACGGAACAGAGTTTTCCCGGCTGTGACATAGAGCGTTTTCATATCCGGCCCGCCAAAGGCCACGTTCGTCAACAGGTCCTCAGGAATCGGAATGAACCGCAACAACCGGCCTTGCGGAGAAATCACATAGATGCCGGCCTTGTTGTCCAGCGTCTCGGTAGTACCGCGCGACGAGTTCAACCCGGCGGCGATGTAAAGACTCCCTTGTGTGTCGATCGTCATCCCATCGCCGCTCCGTCCGGGCGCGAAGTTATAGAAGACTCGCCCGTTTGTGACCGTCCCATCTGGTTTCAGATCGTATGCGCGGACCAGCTTGGCGCCGCCTTTTGCGATGTGAGCTTCGATCAGGTACAGGATTCTGTCGTCCGGTGAAATGACGATGCCATTCGGGCGCTCGATTTCCGGCTCCTTGAGGATCTGGGCGACTGTGCCCTCCGGGTCGAGGCGGTACACGGCGTTGACGCCCGTTTGATCGGGCGTGGGTTTCATTGGGGGCCGGTCGGTGAAGTACACTCGCCCCTTCCCGTCCATCGAAAGATCGTTAAGACCTCCGAATCGCTTGCCCTGGTAACCGTCGGCGAGCCATTCCACACGGCCCGTTTTGATATCGGTACGCGTGACGCCGGGACGATCCCGGTTGGGTCCGCGCTCACAGGCGAGCAGCCGGCCTTCAGCATCGAAGATCAGGCCCGATGCTCCATACTCTCGAAAGACTTCAACGCGTCCCGGAGGCTCGGGCAAGCCCGGCTGCGTCTCGCGGCGTGGACCGTCAGTCCACTTCAAAATACGGCCACCAGTGATTCCACCAAACGTGAAGTAGACACTGCCATCGGGTGCGACAGTTGGTCCTTCGGTCGACGACAGGACCGCGACGGCTTCGACCTCCGATGCGGAGCTCACCTGTTTCGACACAGGTTCGGAATCTACACCTCGGCAACTCACGAGATTCAACACCAGCGCAATCGCAACGAACCAGATCGATGTCATTTTCTTGCTCGAAGAAGTCGATCCATTTTAGATCACCTAAACCCGGCGCCAGGGCAGTTGATATAAGATCAGATCGAAAACGATGGATCCCTGCTCCTGGTAATGGAGTTTGTCTCGGCAAGACGCTCGAGCGGTTGATACCGGCGAAAGGAATGAGGGTTTCGGAAGCGTTGAAAATCGCGATTCAGATCGCCGACGCGCTAGCGACGGCGCACGCCGCGGGCATTGTCCATCGCGACCTGAAGCCCGGCAGTATTATGGTCACCGATCAGGGCTTGGTGAAGGTGCTCGATTTCGGCTTGGCCAAGCTACAGGATCGCGGGGAGACCGGACCCGACGAAGTCACGCTCACTGTTCGCGCCGAATCCGCCGACGGCTCGATTGTCGGCACCGCTGCGTACATGTCGCCCGAACAAGCCGAGGGCAACAAGGTGGATGCCCGGAGCGATATCTTCTCGTTTGGCGCCGTTCTTTACGAGATGCTCACCGGACAGCGAGCCTTTCACGGCGACTCGCGCGCCTGCACTATGGCCGCTGTTTTGCGCGAGGATCCGAAACCTGCCAGCCAATTGGTTTCGGGGCTACCGCGCGAGTTGGAACGTATTCTGAACCGCTGCCTGCGCAAGGATCTCGAGCGGCGCAGTCCCAGCATGAAGGAACTCAAGCTGGAGTTGGAGGAGTTGCGGGAGGAGTCGGAGTCGGGTGTACAAAAGCCCGCGACGGCGACGCCGCCTGCGAAAAAGGCTTCACGCTATGTCTGGATGGGCGCAGCAGTGGTCGCTCTCATCGCGATCTTGTTTTTCGGGCGAAATATGTTTGAGCCGAGACCGCCATCGTATCGACTGCAGCAGATCACGCGCGATGCGGGGTTTACCGGAATGCCCGCTCTATCACCGGACGGAAAGATGCTTGCCTACATTTCCGATCGAGCCGGCGGGAACAACCCGGAGCTGTTCGTTCAGCAGGTCCCGACTGGCGAGCCCATTCAGGTGACCAGAACCCCGCAGAGTGAGTCCGACCCCGAATTCTCTCCGGACGGTACGCAGATACTCTTTACACGCAGCAACGACCTCTATGTCATTCCGGCGCTTGGTGGATCGGAACGTCTTCTGGCAAAGGATAGCTATAGGGGTAACTCATTTTCGCCGGACGGCAGGTGGGTAGCGTTCAGCAGGGGGTATCCCGGTAGCCCGGCGATGTTTGGCGTTTTCGTATTATCCGCAACCGGCGGCCTCCTTCGCCAGATCGAAACTGACCGCGAGCTTTTTGTGGACCCTGTCTGGCCGCCCGATGGGACACAGCTTCTCGTGGTTCGCCTGGAGTCCTCTTCGAGCGTTGGGGTGACTCAACATTGGTACCTCATTCCGTTCCAGGGCGGGAAAGCGGTTCGAGTGGATACGGACAAGGCATTTGCCGGCTTCTCCGCTCCGAGACCGGTGGCTTGGCTCGCCCGTGACAGTACTGTTGTTTTTGGAGGCTGTGCCAGGGCGACGTGCAATATCTGGCAAGTTTCGCTGGACGGGCGGACCGGCAAGCTGCAAAGGCCGCCAGTGCGGCTCACTCAGGGGACGTCGGAAAATCCAGGGATCCCCTCACTGCGATCCACATTTACGAGCATCTTTTCGATAGAAGGAGCAATGTCTGGCTGGCTGAGCCGGACCGTTGAGGGTGACGGCCAGATGCGGGCTCTCTATACTTTGCTGTTCACGCTTGGTTAGAATAGGTGACCGCACGATGTTCGAATCAAACATTAGCTCTAACAAGGAGGGCTTATGACACTCAGACGATACCTTCTCCCGGCCACGCTCTGCATGATACCGTGCTTGACGATTCCGCAGGCAGCGCAAGCTCAGGGCACCACGCCGGCGACGCCGCGAATCTACAACACCGCGAAGCAGAAGTTGAAAGAGGGCAAACAGGTTGTCTGCGCCACTGTTTCTTCTCCGGAACCAGATGCCTACTGCGCCGTGGCCAACTCCGGATTCGATTGCACCTGGATCGAGATGCAGCACAGTACGCTCACCTATGATCAGGCAGCCAACATGGTGTGGAGCTGCAGAGGGGCGAAGGCCATTCCAATGATCCGCGTTCCCGATGCGACCGACGGCGATATCCAGAAAGCGACGGACCTTGGCGCACTCGGAATTATCGTGCCCATGGTCGACACTTTGGAGAAGGCGCAGGCCGCGGTGAAGTATTCCAAGTATCCGCCGATAGGACGCCGCAGCCAGGGGGGCGGCAACCACAGTCGAATCTGGGGGAATGACTACCGCCGGACCGCCAACGACAACATGATGGTGGTCGTCATGATCGAGAATCCGGAGGGCGTTGCCATCGCGGACAAGATGGCAGCCATTCCTGGTGTCGATGTGGTTTTCGCCGCCAGCACCGATCTCGGGAGTTTCTCGGGATTCCCTCCGACTGGCGCGGACCGGAAAGGCAACCCTCAATATGAAGCGCTGATTACCAAAATCCATGACGCTACCTTGAAAGCCAACAGATATCTGGGCGGGCCTCTGAATTGGAAGGAGCGCCACGGGTTCACGTTCTTTCAAGGACCGGGGTTAGGAGCTGTCGTAAATGCAGGAGCACCGATCGTGCTCGGCACCGCCACAGCTCAGGGTGTCCGGCGACCCGGCGCTCCGATTGAATAGGTTCGCGCTTCCGGCGTTGTCGTTGACCGCTCCCTTACAGTCGCGGCTTGAAAGGTGTCATCTTATGCATATGGGAACTTTTCGCGCGACGGTAGTAGGATTGATGATCGCTTGGCTGACCGTGGACAGCGCTTCAGCGGAGGTCAAGGCATTTCTCGGAGCGCGCATTGTCGACGGTACTGGTGCAACACCGATCTCGTCCGGCGTGTTGGTCATCGAGGACGGCCGGGTGAAATCTGTTGGACCTTCAAGCCGGGTCCAGATCCCCGCAGAGGCCCAACGCATCGACGTCTCCGGTAAGACGATCGTGCCGGGTCTAATCAACTCGCACGGGCACGTCGGAGAGACCCAAGGGCTGCGCTCCGGAAGCGAGTTCTACACTCAGGAGAATCTTTTGCGCCAGCTCAGTCTATATGCTCGCTATGGTGTAACTTCAGTCTTCAGCCTGGGAGGAGACGGCGAGCAGGGCTTCCGCCTTCGAAACGAGCAGGAGACCCCAACTCTGAAGCGGGCACGGCTCTATGTCGCAGGCCCAGTCATCACGGCGAAGACTCCGGAGGAAGCTCGGGCGGCGGTGGATCGCGTGGCAGCGATGAAGCCAAACTTCGTGAAGATCCGGGTCGACGATAACCTGGGAACAACGGCCAAGATGCCGCCGGAAGTCTACAAAGCCGTAATCGATCAGTCGCGAAAGCATAACCTCTCCGTAGCGGCGCACATGTTTTACCTCGATGACGCCCGCCGATTGCTGGAATCGGGAGCGGGTCTGCTGGCGCACAGTGTGCGAGATAAGGAGATCGACAACGACACCATCGCTCTGCTGAAGAAACGCAATGTTTGCGTCTGTCCGACTCTAACGCGCGAAATATCGACATTCGTCTATGAATCCAAGCCGGCATTCTTCGACGATCCCTTTTTCCTCCGCGAGGCCGATTCGAAGGTACTCAGTGAGCTTCAGGAGCCCAAGCGCATGGAGGCAATGCGCAACAGCACATCGGCCCAACGATATAAGGTGGCATTGGAGGTCGCCAGCCGCAATTTGAAGAAGCTGGTCGATTCCGGAGTCAGGATCGCCATGGGAACCGACACTGGCCCTCCCGCACGCTTTCAAGGCTATTTCGAGCACATGGAATTGGATTTGATGGCGAAGGCTGGCCTGACCCCGATGCAGATCCTTAAAGCCGCCAGTGGAGACGCTGCTACCTGCATGCAAGTGTCCGGCAAGATCGGGACGCTCCAACCTGGCGCGTGGGCGGACATCATTGTACTCGACCGCAACCCGCTCGATGACATCAAGTACATGCGCGCAATATCGTCCGTCTGGATTGCCGGAAACCAGGTGGCTTCACGATAAATGCAGGCAGAAAGTGGAACGCCAGATGTTGTCGTGATCGGTGGCGGACCGGCCGGCGCCACTGTTTCTACTCTGATCGCACAGCAGGGATTCAAGGTTCAATTGTTCGAGCGAGAGCGATTTCCACGCTTCCATATTGGCGAATCGCTCATTCCGGAAACATACTGGGTCCTCGAGCGGCTCGGCATGCTGGACAAGATGCGCAACAGTCACTTCGTTAAGAAGTACAGCGTCCAGTTTGTGAACGCCGGCGGTAAGCTGTCGGCGCCTTTCTATTTTTGGGACAACAAGCCGCACGAGTGCTCGCAGACCTGGCAGGTGGTTCGAAGCGAGTTTGACCGGATGATGTTGGACAATGCGCGGGAACACGGCGTGGAGGCGCACGAAGGCGTGCACGTGAGAGACGTGTTATTCGACGGGCAGCGCGCGGTGGGTATCAGCGTGAGGACGGCTGATGGCTCCATCCGCGAGGTACCCGCCCAGGTCGTAGTGGATGCCAGCGGCCAGAGTGGCTTGTTGCAGCACAAGTTCAAATTGCGCGTTTGGGATCCAACCTTGAACAAAGGCGCCATTTGGACGTACTGGGAAGGCGCTTACCGCGATTCTGGCCGCGATGAGGGAGCCACGATGGTCATACAGACCACGAACCGCCAGGGGTGGTTCTGGTACATTCCGTTGCACGACGACCGGGTCAGCGTCGGCGTGGTCGCGCCGTTCGATTACCTCTTCAAGGGACGGATCAGCCACGAACACACCTATCACGCGGAAGTGGACCGCTGCCCGGCCGTGAAGCAACGGATCTCCAGCGGACGGCGCGTTACCGGCTACTTCGCGACCAGGGACTATTCCTACCGCGCCAGTCAGGCCGCCGGTGAGGCGTGGGTACTGGTCGGCGACGCTTTTGGATTTCTCGATCCGTTGTATTCTTCGGGCGTCCTATTGGCTCTACGGTCTGGCGAGATGGCCGCGGATGCCATCGTGGAAGGGCTCAAGATCGGGGACACCTCCGCCGCGCAGCTAGGAAAGTGGGGACCGGATTTCAATAAAGGCGTCGACCGCATGCGTCGATTGGTCTGCGAATTCTACGAAGGTTTCAGCTTTGGGCAGTTCGTTCGGAATTACCCTCACCTTCGAGGCACCGTGACAGACCTGCTCATCGGCGATCTCTTCAATGAGCGGGTGGATAGCGTCTGGCAGCCGCTAGAGTCGCTGTACCCGGAAGGTAAAGCCCCGCCGCTAGCTTGGGATGCCGGGATTTCTCCGCAGGCGGCCGGAGACAAGAGGAATGAGTTGGTGCTGCCTGAGGGATCGAGGCCCTAGTGTGGGTCGATTCGCAAACCAGATCGAAAAATAGCGTCTCGGCCTGAAACGGCAGGTTAGGGCCGGATCACCATTTTGTGACAGGACTTGTGACCTGACAGAGGAGACTCCGATGAAAAAGAAGGCGATGATCCGTCTTGGCGCTTCGGCTGCGAAGGCGATTAAGGAAATCGAGAAGGCCGGTGGAAAGGTCCTGGCGAACTACGGCCAATCCGCGTTGGTTTCCGCTGAGGAGGCCGGCCTTGAAACGTTGGCGGGAAAGGGCCTCTCGATGCGGCTGCTTGAGCCCAAACCCGAAGTGCAGGTCGGCGCCTTTCGAGTGAGCACGGCCAGAACCGCAATGCCCGCCGCCGCCATCGAAGCTGTCGCGCGGGGTTCCGCCCATTACCTCGTGGATCTGGCGGGTCCAATGCACCCCGACTGGAAGTCACGCCTAGAGCATACCGGCGCTCGTGTGCTTGAAAGCGTCGGTAACGACGTCTACCTAGCCGAAATCGAAGGAAGCAGCCTAGCCGCGGTGCAGGCGCTCGACTTTGTGGACAGCGTTACACCGTATCATCCTTCGCTAAAAGTTAGTTCCGAGCTGATCACCGCACCCGTGGAGAGGGGCCTGAAAGCTCCGGCGGGAATGACGCTGGTCGCAGCCGAGGGGGTCTCGGATGCTGGCGAACCCGCTGGACGGATTGACGTAACGCGAGGAGCTGTTCGAGCGGATTCGAAGGAAACTGGCAACGTCGAGCTGGTGCTGTTTCGCGAACAGGATCAATTGGCGGTGACGGACGGCGCCCGGAAGGCAGGCGCGAAGGTGATACAAGCGGTTCGGGAGAAGGTAATCGTAGCCGCCAAGCCCGAGCAAATCGCCGCGCTAGCGGCCATTCCGGAAGTACGACAGGTAAACCCATATCAACCTCCGAAACTTCACAATAATCTGGCCACCGGCTTCATCCACGCAGACGTCCTTCAGAGCAACCACGGGCTCGACGGAAGCGGCCAGATTGTCGGGATCGCCGATACGGGTCTGGACACCGGGGTGAACGACGCCACCATGCTCGACGATTTCGAGGGGCGTGTGGTCAACATCATTGCGCTGGGCAGACCGGGAGACGCCAGCGACACCAACGGTCACGGCACGCACGTCGCGGGATCGGTTCTCGGAAACGGCGCGAATTCGAACTCAACGATCCGAGGTATGGCGCCATCGGCGCAGGTCTTCTTTCAATCGATTATGGACGCGGCTGGGGGGTTGGGCGGGTTGCCGGCCGATATCGGAGATCTCTTTATTGCCGCGCGAGCCGCGGGCGCCCGGATCCACACGAACTCGTGGGGCGCACCGGTGAATGGAAGCTACAACGGGGATTCCTCCGACGCTGACGAATTCTGTTTCAACAATCGGGATTTTCTCGTCGTGTTCTCCGCCGGGAACGAGGGCGACTTGGCGGCGAACCGTGTGGGAGCACCCGGTACGGCCAAGAACGTGCTTACCGTCGGCGCGAGCGAAAGCGTACGTCCGCTGGCCGCATCGGTAAGCTTCCCGGCCAGTCCCACGTTCCCGGCAGGAGCGACGTTACCCAATCTGAGCCAGCAGGCGGACAATCAAAATCAGGTCGCCAGTTTCAGCAGCATCGGCCCTGCACAGAACAATCGCCGCAAGCCGGATGTCATCGCACCAGGCACCTGGATTCTTTCCACCCGCTCTTCTGTCTCCGTTTACGATTGCGGACCTGATGGTCTTGGACCGTCGGAAGTCATGGGCGGCACAGGAGACGAAGACGGAGTGGCCACGCACCCGGAAGCTGTTGGCCTCGGCCTGCCTGGCGGACCGATCATGTTCGGCGGGAACCAAAATGCCCCCGCGGCCCCTCCAGGCGCCGGCGCGGCGGCAGCGACGAATTACATGTACCTCAGCGGCACGAGCATGGCAACGCCAGTCACCGCGGGAGCGTGCGCACTGCTTCGTCAATACTTGATTACGCAGCGCGGCCACACGCCTTCCGGCGCGCTTCTGAAAGCGATCATGGTAAATGGCGCTGTCGATATGGGACTCGGCGTGCCGCACACTGGCCAAGGATGGGGGAGAGTGGACATGACGAATGCTCTCTTCCCTGCTACGACGGGGCGTGTTCAGTTCGATGATTCACTCGACAATGCCGTCGCCACCGGCGACATCCGGACTTATCAGGTGGTGGTCTCCGATCCGGCAAACCCGCTGGCGGTGACGCTGGCGTGGCGCGATCGCCAGGGCGCGACGATACAAAACCGCCTCCATCTTCGCGTCATTCGGGATGCCACAGGAGACACGTCTACCTCGGACCCGATCGCCGATATCCGGAACAACGTGCAAAAAGTAATTGTGACCGCGCCACCCGCCGGCACTTACACGATCGAAGTGGAAGGCGTAAGCGTCAGCCATGCGATCCCCGAATTCGCTCCCGCTCTTAGGCAGGATTTCGCGCTGGTGGTGGCCAATGCGACGGGCTTTTCTTGTAACCCGTCCGACATTGTCCAGGTGATCGATAAGTCCGGAAGCATGGGGTTTTCCGGATACATGACGCCTGCCAAAGAGCGCGCCAAGCAGTTCGTCGACATCATGCAGATCAACGATCATGTGGGCGTCGTCCGGTTTGATTCCTCCGCGGCCGAAATCTTTCCTCTTACCGCCATTGACAGCCAAACCGTAAAGAACGATGCCCATATTGCGATCGATGCGCTTTCATCGAGTGGATCCACCGATCTCCGGGAAGGCCTCGATCAGGGTGTTACCTCGTTGGGGCCTGACAATGGCCGGCCGCGCGCCATCGTTTACCTGAGCGACGGCTTTCACACGGTTGCCACTCCGCCGATCGACGACCCGCAGCTCGACGCGATCGCCGCGGCCGGGATTCGCGTGTATACCATTGCCCTCGGACCCGACAGCGACCTGGCGGTCCTCGACAACATCGCCAATCGCACGGGCACCGGATCGGTGAGCACGGTCGAGTCAGCGGCGGACCTGCACAAGCTCCACGAAATTTACTACAGCATTCTCGGAGGAGTAGGTTGTGGAGGGGTCATTCACCTCGCTTCCGCAAACGTTGGGACGGGGGGCTTGACTCAGACCGCAATCGTCGACCGGACAGCCCGCGAAGCTCACTTTGCGTTGTCGTGGGAGAATCTCTCCGCCAGGTTCGAACTCGTTCTTGAGGATCCCGGCGGAGCGGCTATCACTCCGGCGGCGGCCGGTGTCTTTCATTTCGCCGGCTCGAGCCATCAGTTCTATCGGATTGCAAGACCAAAGGCAGGAGTCTGGAAGCTGATTGTCCGGACCCAGAGCGGCGGCTCGCCTAAGGTGACAACAGCCGTGCTCGCGGATTCCGAGGTTCATTGCCGGGTGAAGCTCGATCCGAAGTTCCTGTTCGACAAGAAGCTTCTCCTGATGCTGGAAGCCTCATTCGGCGGCAAGGCCCTACCCGGGGGAAAAGCGGCCGCGGCGGTGACTTTCCCGACGGTATCGATTCGCGACGCGATTCGCAAGTTCGCACGGCAGCTTGCAGCCATCCGGGTTCCCACGGCCCAGTTGCGCCGGGACAGGCCGGATATCAACCGCATCAAGCTCGGAATTCTAGCCCAACGCATGGCTATCGAGGGCCGCGACGTGTTCGCCCGTAAGACGGTTCAGGTTGCCCTGACCGACGATGGTAAGGATCGCGACCCGAAGAAGGACGATGGCATATACACGGCTTTCTTCGATCCAATCGCCGCGGGCGTGGCTGGTCCGATGCAAGTAAAGGTTGAATTCGACGTGAGGGGCGCGAAATTCGGAGCACATCACTGCGTTCATCTTATTCCTGTATTCGTTCCAGACCCGAAGGGTTGAGATCCGGGTAGTGATTCAGTTTGAAGTGGCACAACGCTTCAGCTTGCCGCCGGCTTCAGACCACGGTTCCGGATGGCGAGTTGAAACTCGGCACAGCACGCTGAAGCGTGTGCCACGTCATGCACCGCTCAGAAGAAAAACCTCAGTCCAATCTGGACCTTGCGGTTGTCCGTATCGACCGTCGAATCGGTGAAGTCGTTCGACGACGTCACCTGTCCAAAATCCGCATTCCCGAGCGCCGTAATCGGATTCGCGAAATGCGGCGTGTTGGTCGCGTTAAAGGCCTCGAGTCTGAACTCCAGGTTCATTCCCTCCCTGACTCGGAACCTGCGGAACAGTGAGAAATCGAGGTTAACCATCCCGGGCCCTGACAAGATGTTACGCCCGAGGTTGCCAAAGGTGAGCGGAGCCGGCGCCGCGAACCTTGTCACATCAAACCAGAGTTGCCCCGGACCCACCTTCCCGAAGATCTCCGGCTTACCCGTACCGACCAGGTTTGGTTGGTTGTTCTGGCCCGGAGCGTTCAGGGCCGTGGCACTGTAGGTGATATTCAGCGGCGCCCCCGTCTGCGAGGTCACGATCCCATTGATCTGCCAACCGCCGAGCAGAGCCCGTCCGGCTTTCCCTCGGCCGAATGGCAACTCGTAGAGATAGCTCTGAACGAAGACGTGAGTGAGGTCATTCGCGCTGCGCCCTTTGTCCCGCAACAGATCGAAGGTTTGGCGCGAGGCAAAGTCGATCGTCTTGCTATAGGTGTAGGCCGTTGTCAGCATGAACCCGTTCGAGAACCTGCGGTCGAATTTCACCTGTAACGCGTTGTAGTACTGGTGGACGCCGATTCCGATATTCACCGCCGCCGTCCTGCCGTAGAGCCTGTTGAACGGCTGCGATGCTGCGCCGCCGCCAATCGCGCCAGCATTGTAGTTCCAATTGAGCTGCTGGTTGATGTTGTGGCTGCCAATGTAGGCAGCCTCGAGCACGAAATTGCCGGGCAGCGAGCGCTGCAGGGCAACGTTCCAAGTTTGCACATAGGCATGTGGCAGATCCTTCTTCGTTACCGATACAGTTGCATTGGGCGGGGCGGGCAGAACACCGCTGGAGGGAAAAGCGACCAGATCGGGCGCCGGGATTCCAGCAGCCATCGATCCCGCGGCGGAGAAACTGTTCGGTGCGTTATAGGTATTGGTCTGGCGGACCGGAAAACTGAAGTTGGAAAAGTTACGAGGGAGATAGCTGATCCCATACCCGCCGCGGAAAACCGTCTGCTGATTGATGCGGTAAGCAAGGCCGACTCTCGGCCCGAAGCTTTTCTTGTGACTCACGACGCCCAGGTTCATCGGAATGTTGCCCAAGCCGGCCAGCTCGATAGTATTGTTTGTCCAGTTATAGTTCGCGAATCCGCCGGGAAATGCCGGTTTGCTGGCGGGAAAGTACTCCCAGCGAAGTCCCAGGTCGAGAGTGACGTGGGATACGACCTGCCACTTGTCCTGGAAGTAAAGACTGTGAAGCCAGTCCCGTCTTGCCGGGTAGATCACGGGCCGTACACGTTCGATCTGCGTTGGCAGGTCTAGGAGGAAAGAAGCAAAGTTGTTGGCGAAGCCGGTGCTCGAACTTCCGTTCAGCGACGTGGGACCGTTACCGAAAGTAAACAGACCGCGCGGCGGATCTGGTTGCTGAATGTCGTTGCGGTAGCGTCTGAGATCGTAGCCGAACTTCACCACGTGATTGCGGGCGGTCTTCGTCCAGTTGTTGACGAGGCTAATATTCGTATTGGCACGCTCCCATGGAATGTCGCCTCTGGTCCCAACCATGGGTGTGGTATATCCGCCGCTTACATTGATCCCGCTGAGCCCGCTCGACCAATCATCCAAATTGGCGCCGCGAATACCCACCTCTTCCGCCGCCTTCGTGCCGTAATCCCATGGAAGGGCCGAGTTGTGGTTGCGGAGAACGCCGCTGCGCAACTCCATTACGAGTGTCGGACTCCAAACCTTGGAATAATTTAGACCCAGACTCTGGGTTCGCGCTGGCCCGTAACCCTCAAAGCCACCATTGTGTGGCCCGCCGTAGATACCGTTATTGGGGCCATAAAGCCCGGGATCGGCCACAAAGGCTTTTTGGATGCTGTACCGCCCCATAAGCCGGTCATTGGCGGTCAGCACGTGATCGATCTTGATATCGCTCTGATCCAGGTTCTTCGCGCGCACAGTGGCCTTCTCGAAATTCACGCCGTTGCCCGGACGTGTAGGCGGGTCTATGAAACTCAGGAGTCGCCGGGAAATGGGGCTTATCCGTCCGGCAGGAATCTGTTGGTTCGGAAAAGGGGCGCGGCTGCGGCCAGCGCTGTCCCCGGTCTGGGCATCGTAGATGATCGTTGGTGCGTCCCGGAAATCGCCCGATCGGAAAGGCATGGATGGAATCGTAACCAGATTGTTCCCGCCCTTGTGATCGCGGCTGCCTTGGTAATCGGCGAAGAAGAAGGTGCGGTCCCGTTTGATAGGGCCGCCGAGAGTGCCGCCGAACTGGTTGTAGACTGTGTGCGGCTTGAAGGTCGCAAACACGTCTCGTGCCGCCGTGTTCTCGTTTCGGTGGAAATGGAACAGACTGCCGTGGAGATTGTTCGTGCCGGAGCGAATCGTGACGTTGGCGACCGCTCCACCAGCCCGTCCCAACTCAGGATCGTAATTCGTCGTGCTGATGTCGACCGTCTGGATCGCTTCGACGGGCGGTATGATGCCGGTCAAGTCTCCCTGCTCGACATTATTGTCTATCCCCTCAATCTGGAAGTTGTTGGAGCTCTGATTCTGCCCGTTTACCCGGTTGATGAGACTGTCCTGCGAGTTGAAGAACTCGGAGCGGGTGCGAAACGAGCGGCTGACGCCGGGGATCGTCTGCAGCATCGTCTGATAGTTCCGGTTCGTGTTCAGAGGCATGTTCTGTAGTTGTTGCGTCTGAATCTGGCCCCCGGTGTCCGAGCGGTCCGTCTTCAGGATGGGCGCCTCGGCCGTGATATCGATCACCTCGGATACCGCACCCGGAACGAGTTCGAGGTCGATGCGTACGGTATTGTTCGGCGGCAAATCGATATTGGCCCGGGTCATCTTTCGAAAGCCCGCGTGCTCCACGTCGATCCGGTATACTCCCGGGTCGAGATTGGCAAACGCATAAAGGCCGCTTTCGCTGGTTATACCGCTTCGGGCCACGTTTGTTCCGGACTCGGTAGCGAATACCTGGACGGCGGGAACCACAGCACCGGAACTATCGGTGATCGTTCCAAGAATGGTCCCTTTCAGCGTCTGCGCGTGAGAAAAAGCAGAGCTGAGCGTCAACAGGAGCGCGGGCACGAATGCCGCGCGCCCCAAGCAATGAACTAGTGGATGCCGCATAGTGCGCCTCGGGGTTTTCAAAATGGACTTTCCGTCCCCACTGGCGATGTATTCTTGCACGCAATCGGTAGACACGCAACGGGAGGAACTTGACGCCCACCCTCTGAGCCCCGCCTGAGCCTCTTGACGGGTCTCGCGCCCCGTGATAGCTTGCCAGCAAGAATCTTAATCTGAGCATCTGCTCAATGGGAGGACCGAGTGCGGCCCGAGCGGTCAGGTAAAACAGCGATCCGGAAATGCGCCCGTTGGGAGTGCGGAAGAGCATTGGTCGGGCTTGGCTTGTGGGCGGCGCTCCTTCTCGTTACAGAGGTCCGCGGGTTTGGACAGGCCGGCGCGGGCGCCATTCAGGGAGTGGTCAAAGATACGACCGGCGCTGTCATTGCCGCCGCAAACGTTGTCATCGTGCATGCGAGCACAAGCCGCGAGCATCAAACCACCACGAATGAAGTTGGCTTCTATGCTTTCCCCGCCCTGCAACCGGGACAATACAAATTTTTTGCCCGCGCGTCCGGCATGCAGGAATGGGCCGGAATACTGCTGTTACAGGTCGCCCAGACGGCGGTGATCGATCCCGCTCTCAGCGTGGCCGCCACCGCAACAGGTATTACGGTAGCGGGCGATGTCACTCCTCTGGTCACGACGACCAGCGCCACATTAGGCAACGTTGTCGAGCGGGCGCGCATCGAACAGCTTCCGCTGAACGGCCGCTTCATTCAGAACCTGGTGGCGCTCACCACTCCCGGGCTGGAAGGCGAGAAGGTGTACGGCATCCGTGGCGCTATGGAGTACACCCAAGATGGCGCGGTTCTCGCCAACCGCGAAGAGGGATGGGTTTTTAGGCGCCCCCCCGGGCTCGACAGCGTCGAAGAATTTCGCGTGGAGACGAATGGTTCCGCGGCCAAGATGAGCCGACCGGCCAGCACGATCCTCGCTACCAGGAGCGGAACGAACCAACTGCACGGGGCGTTGTTCGAGACCGCCCGCAACAATAGCATTGGCGTGGCTCGCGCCCGGCAGGACTATTACACCAAGCCACCGCACCTGGTGCGCAACGAGTTCGGCGCATCGCTGGGTGGTCCGGTCAAGCTCCCGAAAATCTATGACGGAACGAACCGCAGTTTCTTTTTCTTCTCTTATGAGGCCTACCGGAACATGAGCTCGGACAGGCGGGAAGTTACAATGCCAACCATGCCCATGAGGCAGGGCAACTTCAGCGGCCTGATCGATGGACAGGGCAGGCGCATCACGCTCCATGATCCCTGGACAACGGATTCGACAACCTGGCAACGGCAGCCATTCCCGGGCAACATCATACCGATCGCGCGTCAGAGTCCCGTCGCCAAGCGCATGCTCGACGTCACTCCGCCGCCTACCACATCCGACAATCCACTGGTTGCAAACAACTGGGTTGCGACAACGCCGAACATCACGCGCCACCATACGACGACGGTACGCTTTGACCAGCGCCTCACTCGCGCCGATCAGGTCTTCGGCCGATTCACCAAGGGCCGGCACGGCAATGACTCGGTGGCCAATAATTGGTTTCCCGTAACAGACAACAGCGCTAACGCCAGCACCCAGTGGGCGAAGAACTACACCGCCGTTGGTTCCTGGATTCATACTTTCTCGCCGGCGTTTTTCGGCGAGACCCTGGTGACGGCGGCGCAGGAACACTGGTTATCCGGTGAGGCTCCGGGCGGACGTCTGCATACACTGGGCCTGCCGAACCCTTTTGACGACCCGAATTACGCCGGAACGCTTTCCAATCTCGGATTCACCGCGCAGTATATCAACTGGCCCGGGCGGGAGAATATCTCGCGGATCATCACCGTAGACCAGAACTTCACTAAAATCCGCGGCAAGCACGAATTTCAGTTCGGCGGACGGTATCGTAACGAGCGCCTCACAGTGCTTCCGAACCAGGGCCGCGCGATTACCATGTTCAACAGCCTGGCCACGGCGCTTTATGATTCGAATTCTGGCTCGGCTTACACAGCACTGCCGCAGACGGGACACAACGCGGCCAACTTTTTCCTTGGGATTGCCGGTAGCTACAGCGTCGACCGGCAGCAGCGATGGATGTACATGGGTGCTCCTGAGTACGGATTGTACTTCCAGGACAACTTCAGGGTGAACAGCCGCCTAATTTTGAATTTGGGCGTACGCTACGACCTATATCCTCCCATGAGGGACAGCAAGGGCCTCTTCTCGGGTTTCGATTTCCGGAGCCGCTCGATCGTCATAGGCAGCCGCAGCATGGACGAGTTGTACACCGCCGGTGCGACCACCCATTCCATCGTGCAGGATTACGAGGCCATCGGCGTGCGGTTCGTAACGGCGCAGGAGACCGGCATGCCCTCGACCATCGTCAAGGGCAACTACCTGGACTTCAACCCGCGTCTGGGCTTTGCGTACCGGCTGGATTCCAGCCGGCGCAGCACTGTGATCCGCGGCGGGTATTCGATCTTCGGCTACGCCACGAACTCCCGCACTTTCACCCATCTCATGCGCGGCAACCCGCCCTTCGCCATCACGCAGGCATTTAACGCCAACAGCGCAGTGCAGAGCCCTGACGGTCGGCCCAACTATCTGCTCCGCTCCGCGCCCGGTGTTATCGCCGGGGTCAACAGCGCCCGAGCACTGGATGGCGTATCCGGATCCGCCACGCGCGGAGGATTCGGGGTGGTGGTTTTCGATCCGGACCAGCCGACCATGCGCGCGCACGAATGGAATTTGACGCTCGAGCGGGAGATCTTTCAGAACACCGTCCTGCGAGGCAGCTACGTCGGCACCCACGGCAGCCGGCTCGACCAATACGTTCACTACAACACTCAGCCGACAAACTACGTCTGGTTCGTGGCGACCGGACAGCCGTTGCCCACCGGCGTGTACGCCAATGTGGCCAGAAGGCCTTTCGACAACACCACATACGGCGACATCAACGTGTATGGCAAAAAAGGCTGGTCCAATGCAAGCGCGATCAAGCTGGAGGCCGAGCGGCGTTATTCCGCCGGATACGGCTTTCAGTTTTTCTACGTGATGACCAACGCATTCCGTTCCGGCGGCAACTCCCGGTATGACGATCCAGTGTTACCGGCCGGAGCATTTCTGCCTGGCGCGGCGCCAGCCGACGAGAATGCGCGCAACCGCCTTCTCAACTATCGGCGAGACATCGAGCTTCCCAAGCACCGAGTCCGCGCGAACTGGATTGTCGATCTGCCGTTCGGCCGGGGAAAGAAGTTCGGCAGCCGGACCGGCGGACTGCTCGATCGCATGATTGGCGGTTGGCAAATAGCGGGGTTTGCGAACTTCAACAGCAATTACTGGGCGCTTCCGACTTCCGCGTGGGGCGAGCTCGGCAAGGTGGAAGTCTACGGAACCAAATATCCCATCGAGGACTGCCGCAGCGGCGCCTGTTATCAGGGTTACTTGTACTGGAACGGGTATATTCCGGCGAATCGGATCAACAGCTACGATGCCACCGGGAAACCAAACGGAGTCATGGGCGTGCCCGCCGGCTACAGTCCCTCGAGCCGGCCCGTGATCCCAACGCCGGCAGACGGAGGCAGCCGCACTGATCCGAACTTCTCGTTTTACGACACGAACACCGTTTCGGTTCCGCTCAAGAACGGTACACTACAGCGCACGACAATCGACACCAGCTTGCATCCATGGCTGAATCAATACTTCGCCGGGCCCTGGACGTCCGGTGTGGATGCATCGCTGTTCAAGGCGATTCGCATCAACGAGCGGTTCATGCTTCGCTTCAACGCGGATTTCTTTAACCTACTGAATATGCCCGGCATGGTACAACCGGACGGCGAAGGCATCTTGAGTCTGCGGAACTCCGCGCAAACCCCGCGCGAACTGCAATTGACCTTGAGGCTGAGTTGGTAACTCCCAGCGCGCTCGCTAAAGCCGTCGCCTGCAAGGCGAGGGTCTTGACTCTCCCAGACTCTGACAATCATCCTTCACCGGCTGTATCATACGTTATCCAACAGGCTGTTCAAAAAAGAAGCTTCAGGCCGAGCTGCAAAACCCTAGGATCGGCCGCGCCGAGAATCTTCCCAAAGTTCACTCCACCCACACCGGTGTTCGGATTCTCAAAATTGGCCCTGTTGAATAGATTGAACGCTTCAAAGCGGAGCTGCAGAGTGAGACTTTCGCCGGCGCGAAAGTTCTTGAACGTCGAAAAATTCACAACCGCCTTGCCTGGACCTCGAAACACATTACGCCCGAGTGTTCCATGAGTACCCAGTGGAGGAAGCACGAATGCTGCCGTGTTGAACCACATCGCCACAGGGTCTGCACCTTCGGGCCGAGCCGGATCACCGATGATGTCGGCGTGAGAAGCATTGCCACCGATTAACGCGCGATTTCCGGCGGTCACCTTGTACGGATAACCGGTCCGAGCCGTGAGGATGCCGTTCAATTGCCACCCATTGACGATTGCCGCGCCAAACTTCGACTGACGTACCAATTGGGGAATGTCATACAGAAGAGCAAGATTCACGCGGTGCGTGACATCGCTGTCAGACACTGCTTTGTCCATCGACCAGTTGAACGGATCGCGCGATTGCCAGTTGAAGCCGCCGATTGTCCCACCTGTACCATTGTCGATGGCCTTGCCGAGCACGTAGTTGGAAATGATGCTCAAGCCGCGCCTGGCTCGCTTCGTCACTGTAACTTGCAGGGAGTGATAGTTTCCCCATTGCCAAGGTGTGCTCAAGCGAACCGAGGCAAGGCCCGGGTAAATGCGCCTGCTGTCGACGTTGGCCGCGGTCGCGCCGGTTCTGTAGATGGCTGGATTTCCCTCGACACCGGAAACGATCTTGATGGAATGATTTCCGACATAGCCGGCCGACACCACCATATCGGGCAAGACCTGACGCTCCAGCGTGAAGTTCCAACTCTGCGTGTAGCTCGTCCGGATATTCGGATCTAACGCCTGGGCGAAAACGGGCAGCCGAAACTGCCAGTTCAGCATCTCGGACCGGCTCGGTGTGGAATAGGGAAACGGATTTCCGCCCGGGTATCCGGTCCAAGGTTCGGAGAACGAGAAGGGATCGTTTACTGTAACGTCCTGCGTCCGGAATGTGCCGTTCGTTCCGACGATTCTTTGGACAGCCAGCGGAATCGCCCGGTAGTAGACTCCATACCCGCCGCGCATGATGGATTTGCCGCCGCTCGTCATGTCCCACGCGAAGCCAACCCGAGGAGCAAAGTTGTTCCAGTCGGCCCCAAAGATGGAATCGACGACGTCACCGGAGAAAATCAGGCCTCGCGGCGCATGGATAGCCACGCGAGACTGCATCCCCGGTTGAAATCCGGTGAAAGGGCCCAGATCGTCATTCGCTGGCAGCATTGGCTCCCAACGCAGGCCAAGGTTCAGCGTGAAGCGGGGATGAATCTTCCAATCGTCCTGGAGCCAGAACTGGTAGCGATTCTCGAGCAGGCGCGACAGATCCGACGACGTTTGCTGAAACGTCGCGGGTAACCCCAGCAGGAAGGATGCAAATGAGTCGCCCCCCTGCCCCGCCATGTTCGCTGTGCGTAACTGGCTGAAGCTCCAGATCCCCGATCCGAACGAGTTATCGATGGCATCCTCCCGGCTCAGGTACAGGTCGCCCCCAAATGCAATCAAGTGGGCGCCGTGCGACCACGCGGTTTGATTGCGAATCTCCCAGAAGCTCGGGTGAAACCGGAGCGGTCCTCCGCTGAAGAAGTTAAAGTAGTTGGCCAAGTTGACTCGAAGTTCGGGTAGCGTCCGTTCATTCGCCGGCACGACACCACTTGCTAGCGTGTTCGTGTAGATCGGGGCGTTCGGCACCTGGCTGCGGAACGTCCTCGAGTAACTGACCGAGTTTGTCAACGTAAACGCCGACTTCCAAGATCTCGTATCCCGCATGGTCAAGCTCTGATTGCGATAGGAGTTGAGTGCGAACACCCCTGGCGCGGAAGCCGTGTCACGCTGAATGTTGTTGTGATCGTAAAAATAACGGACGGATAGACTGTTCCCATTGCCGTATTGATAGTCGATCTTGCCCAGAATCTGGTGATCGTCCTGATCGTCGTCCGTCGGAAGTTCCGCGATATTGGTTCCTGAGTTAGGCAGCGGCAGGTATGGGAACAATTTCGGTGTGGCGGAGTCAAACCGAGTTTTTGGGATGGTATTGCCGGCGAACGGCTGTCTCGTGACAGGGTCGTAGATTGTCCTGACCGCGGGAAAAACTCCTTCTCGCATGGCCGGACTGGGCACGGTGAGCAGCTTGGGACTGGGCGAGCCCCGCTTCACGGTGATCTGATAGGATCCGAAAAAGAACAGCCGGTTACGGATGATCGGCCCGCCGAGCGACCCTCCGCCCTGATGGCGCTTGAACAGAGAGACCTTTTCCGCAAAAAAATTCCGTGCATCCAGTTTGTCGTTCCGCAGAAAATTGAACACGGAACCGGTGTACCGATTCGTGCCGGATCGAGTGGAAAGCTGAACCACGGCACCGGCCCGCGACTCGCGCGCGCTAAAGTTGGACGACTGAACCGTGAACTCTCCGAGAGTGTCCGGATTCGGCAGTGTCGGCGCTGAGGAATACATCGGATTGTTGTATCCGGCGCCGTCCAGTTGGAAGTTGTTGTCCGTCGAGCGCAAGCCATTTACGGTGACGCCTGTGTTGTCCTGCTGCCCGGGGCTCGTGCCCAGCGCGGTAAAGTCAGCGCCCGGCGTCAGCACCACCAGCTCGAGTGGATTGCGCCCATTCAACGGCAGGTCGCTCATGGCCCGGCTGTCGATGGTGGTCTTGACTTCGGAACTCACCGATTGAACCAACGGCGCGTCTCCCCGCACTTCGATCGACTCGGTCAAGGAGCCGATCTTCAGGTGCAGTTTCAGATCCAGAGTATGTCCGGTGAGCAGCTCAATCTCGTCACGCGTCAGCCGCTGAAATCCCTCCTTGGCGACTGTAATCCTGTAGCGTCCGATCGGAAGCGCGGGAAATCGAAAGATTCCATCCACGCTCGAAAGGGTCTCGTGGGCTGTCCCCGTAGCCGCGTTCAGACAGATGACCTCCGCGCCCGCAATCGCCGCCTCTGCCGCATCGACGATGATTCCTTCGATGCGGCCCGTGGATTGGGCATGGATGCTGGCCCCTGCCAGCAGCGTCAGGCAAACCGCTCGACCGTAGAGCCTCGCGAACATGGCAACCTCACCTCGCGAAAGGTTGCGTATTGTATATCACAATCGATTGTTCCCTGCAATTCGATATGGAACAGCAGGCGCGTTTTCGATTGGTTACCACGCCGACGGCGGGAACGCCATATCACCGCGCTGGCAGGAATATTATTCACGGTCCGAGCGCGTTCCTGTTTCGACGCATTGATGCGACGGTTTTGCATTCCGCGAACATCAGCAGATCGAGCTCCGGCCGCCTTTAACGTTCTCAACCGTGCCGGGTTCGGGAATCCGATACCAATATCAGGGACGCCAACTACAGCCGGATTCCAGGCACAGGGGATCCGCGCATCATGCAGTTTGCTGTGAAGTATCATTCTGATCGGAAAAACCAGGGACCTCCCCCTTGAACCGCAAGGTCTGGAGGGGTACACTGGGGTCAGAATTCTGCAGGTACACGCCTGTCCAGTTGTCCGTGTACCCAGATGAGCCTGAAGGGATTGGCCGCCATGAAAGTTCAGATCTCGCCGAAGTTGAAACCCATAGTTTCCTCACAGGGCTGGGTGCTGGCGTTGGTGACTGGCGCTGTCCTCCAGACACAGCCGGTGCTTGGCCAAAAACCTCAGCTCACGGAAAAAGATGTACGACCGCTCTTGGAGAAAAAGTGCCTTCAGTGTCACGGCGAAGCGCTGAAGATGGGAAATCTCGACCTGCGCACTCGCGAGGCAATGCTGAAGGGTGGTGATAAGGGTCCGGCATTGGCGCCTGGGAAGGCGGATGAGAGCCTGTTGATTCATCGCGTGACCGGCCAAGTCGCGCCCAAGATGCCGATGCCGCCAATGCCTGCTCTAACCGAGCAAGAGGTAGCCATACTCAGGGACTGGATCGATCAGGGGGCACATTGGACAACGACAACCACGCAGGCCAGCCCAGGCTATGCGAGTGACTACAAGGAGAAAACGATTACGGAGCAGGACCGGCAATGGTGGGCGTTCCGGAAGCCGGTGCGAAATCCAGCGCCAAAGGTGAGCGACGCGCGTTGGGCGAAGAACCCCATTGACGCTTTCGTGAAGACCGCGCTGGATACCAAAGGTCTGGTCCCGGCGCCACAGGCCGATCGCGCCACGCTGATTCGCCGCGCTTATTTGGACCTGATCGGATTGCTCCCGACTCCAGCAGAATCGGATGCCTTCGTCAACGATCCTTCACCCAAGGCGTACGAGAAGGTGATCGACAAACTCCTGGCTTCTCCGCACTATGGGGAGCGCTGGGGCCGCTCCTGGCTGGATGTGGTTCGCTATGCCGACAGCTCAGGTTTCGAGCATGATCGCGACTTGGCTACCGCGTGGCGGTATCGCGATTATGTCATTCAGTCGTTTAACGAGGACAAGCCGTACGATCGGTTCCTCATTGAGCAGATCGCCGGTGACGAGCTCGACGAACCGACGAATGACAGCCTGACCGCCACCGCGTTTTATCGCGTGGGGCCGCGCGTGCGTTTCCGGGAGAAGGACAATCCGTTCTACCGCTACGACTACCTCGAGGACATAGTCAGGACGACTTTCCAGGGTTTTGTGGGATTGTCCGTCCACTGCGCGCGCTGTCACGACCACAAGTTCGATCCGATCACCCGGATGGACTACTACCGTACCCTGGCGATGTTTTTCGGCTTCGTGAACTACGACCACCCATTGTTGCCGAAAGAGCAGGTCCGGGAATGGGAGCGCAAGACGAGGGAAGTTGTTTCCTCTCTCGAGCCGCTGAAGAAGGAAGTGTCGCGGATCGAAGCGCCCTATCGAAGAGCGCAGTTCGAGGCCAATCTAAAGAGACTGCCGGAAGAGGTCCAGGCAGCGATCAAAACGCCGATGGACCAGCGAACGCCCGGCCAGAAGTTGCTGGCTGCGCAGTTCGAGCGCGGAGGTGGCAGCGGCGATGGCGACCCGAACTACATGGGCGAAGATCCTGCGTTGGCCCTGATCACCACGGCCGGCCAGCGGGCGCCGAACTTGATTGAGAGCGCCCGTTACGGGGGTGCCGCCAGGCGGCGGGGTGGCGAGGATAACCTGCTGAAAGTCAGCGAGGCAGATCATCAGCGGCGCGCGGAGTTACTGACCAAGATCGCCGAGGTCGAAAAACAAATGCCTCCCACGCCGTTTGCAGTGGAAGGTATTCGCGATGGCGATTATCGACTGGCTCCAGATGGTCCAGGCGATGAGCCTTCACCCGGCAAGACGTACAGGCCAGAGTATGCCGATCTGGGAACTTCCTTCCTGCCGGAGCCGGGGGGGAAGTACGAAGTGCCATGGGTGCGCTTCGGGGCCAATGGCTTGGTGGTTGAGGAGGACAACAAGGCCCCTGTAGTAAAGCCGGGTTTTCTGACAGTACTGGCAAAGGGTGCTCCACCGGTCGCCAAGCCCCCCAAGCGCAACGATTTTACGACCAGCGGACGGCGGCGAGCGTTAGCTGAGTGGATCGCCTCACCGGAGAATCCGTTGACCGCCCGGGTGATCGTCAATCGCCTGTGGTACTGGCACCTGGGCCGCGGCATCGTGGCGACACCAGGCAACTTCGGGAAGATGGGCGTTCCTCCAACGCATCCGGAGCTGCTCGACTGGTTGGCGACTGAGTTCCTGCGTCAGGGCTGGAGCATCAAGCAAATGCACCGGCTGATCATGAATTCGGAGACCTACAAGATGGGATCCACGTTCTATCACGCCCAGAACGCCGAGAAGGATCCGGACAATATATTCTTTTGGCGGTATCCGGTGCGGCGGCTGGAAGGGGAGACGATCCGCGATATCATTCTTTCAGCCAGCGGCAAGATCAACCTGGAGGCAGGTGGTCCGCCGTTCTTTCCTTCTTTACCGCAACGGGTGCGAGACGGCTACCGGCAGGGTAAATGGATTCTGACCAAAGAGGAGCCGGCGACTTGGCGGCGGAGCATCTACTCGTACTGGAAGCGAGGCATGAAGTACCCGATGTTCGAGGTCCACGACCAGCCGGATCAGAACGTCACGACTGAGAAGCGCAACATCACAACCGTGCCTACCCAAGCGCTCACTCTGTTGCATAACGAGTTCGTGCTTCTCCAGGCCCGCCATCTCGCGGAACGGGTGATGGGCGAAGCGGGCAGCGATCCGGCGGCTCAGATCAAGATGCTTTACCGGATCACCTTGAGCCGCGAGCCGAGCACAACGGAAATCGCCGGCCAACTCGAGTTCATGCGGAAGCAGCGTGAGTTCAGGACGGCGAAGACATCGGCAAACGGCGCCGGAGCGAATGGGGAACATAGCGTCGATCTGGCGGCGTTGACGGACGTGTCGCACGTCATGTTGAACGCCAATGAGTTCGTTTACATTAATTAAATCGGAGGTGGGGCTATCATGACTCCGTTGTGTGACAACAGAACGAGCAAGAAGGACCGGTACATCAGCCGGCGTGATTTTTGGTTTAAGGCGGGAATGGGGCTCGGCGGTGTAGCGCTGGTTGACCTGCTGAACCGCGACGGCCTGCTCGCCGCCGGGCTTCCCAGTGGGGCGGGCTGCTCGGGCGCCGTGAAGGACTCGCCGTACCAACCCAAACCGACCCATTTCAAACCTCGGGCCAAGCAGGTGATCCATCTCTTCATGAGCGGCGGCGTCAGCCAGGTCGATACCTTCGATTACAAACCGGACCTTTGGAAGTATCACGGCGTGGCGCTCGAAGGCAAAGGCGAGGTTCGGGTCCGTCAGGGATATCCGGGTCCACTCATGAAGAGTCCGTTCAACTTTAAGCAGTATGGGCAATCTGGCACTTGGGTTTCGGATCTGTTCCCTCATATGGCGACGATGGTCGACGATCTGGCATTCATCCACTCCGCCACGGGGAAATCGAATGACCACGTACTCTCACACTATGAGTGGAACACCGGATCGATCCTGATGGGCTTCCCCAGCTTGGGCGCGTGGGTCACGTACGGGCTTGGCACCGAAAACAGCAACCTGCCGGCATACGTGGTCATTTATGACAAGCGCGGCGGCCCCTTCAGCGGCCCCACCAACTGGCACGCAGGGTTCCTGCCGGCGTCCTACCAAGGTACCGTCTTCCTGTCCGTCGGAGACCCGATTCTGGATCTCTCGCCACCTCCGCAGTACATGACGATGGAAGAGGAACGGAGGCGGCTGGACCATCTCGCCTGGATGAATCACAATCATGCCGAAAAGAATCCCGGCGTTTCGGACCTCTCGGCGCGGATTGCCTCCTACGAACTGGCATATCGCATGCAGTCTTGCGCTCCGGAGGCCGTGGATATCGGCAGTGAGACGGAAGAGACCAGGAAGCTGTACGGCCTGGATGACAAAATCACGGAACCTTTCGGTCGGCAATGCCTCCTAGCCCGCCGGATGATCGAGCGTGGAGTTCGCTTCGTGCAGCTCTATCACGGCGCGATTATCAACCAGAACGTGGATACCTGGGATGCGCACAGCAGCATCGTGGAGAACCACGGGATGCATGCCCCGGAGATAGATAAGCCGATAAAGGGCTTGATCACAGACCTAAAACGGCGTGGGTTGCTCGAGGAAACCGCCGTCGTTTGGCAGTCGGAGTTTGGGCGCATGCCGATCTCTCAGCGCGCTCTGGGCCGGGATCACAACCCGGGTTGCCAAACCATGTGGATGTGTGGGGCGGGAATCCAAGGCGGTCAGCATATCGGCGCGAGCGACGAGGTCGGCTACAAAGCCGCCGAGCAGATCATCTGGAACCATGACGTTCACGCCACGCTATTGCACCTGCTCGGTATCGACCACAAGAAGCTGACGTACTACTTCAACGGCCGCAATATGCGGCTCACCGACGTTCATGGCGAGTTGATCCCACAGATTATCGGCAATGGGAACACGACTCCGGCTACGGGCTGATTAGCGTGGACCTCGCACCGCGCGATTGGGTCGGGCAGCCGGCATTTCTCACCAGAGCTTGAAGACCATGCGTCCAGACGAATGTGGACGCGGCACCCTGAAGCGTAAGCCACGCAGCCCTCCGTCTTAGGCATCGTTAAGAAATAACATTTCCATCTTAGAATGTTTTGGGCTATCCTGGAAGTAGTGGATACCCTTACTGGAGTTCGCCGCCGCTTTGCCGCCTTGGAACCGGTGTTGGATGAGAA
>Ga0187893_10002519_pt1 | contig 40014 bp, 33 predicted proteins | sample MA1701074metaG_FD_139574 | JGI IMG/M metagenome (GOLD analysis project Ga0187893, IMG submission 139574) | White microbial mat communities from a basaltic lava cave in the Kipuka Kanohina Cave System on the Island of Hawaii, USA - MA170107-4 metaG ...
CGGGCCGACCGCCGGGGATCTGCGCGCGAGCGGCGTCGTGCATTTCGACGTCACTTGCCGGCCGGAGGTCGAGCCGGACTTCCAGACCGCCGTCGCGCTGCTGCACTCCTTCTTCTACGAGGAGGCGCGCGCGCGCTTCGAGGAGATCGCGCGCCGCGACCCCGAGTGCGCGATGGCCTGGTGGGGGGTGGCCATGACCTGGTACCACCCGCTGTGGGCCGCCCCGACCCCGGCCGAGATGGCCGCGGGCGCGGCCGCGGCGGAGCAGGCCCGGGCGATCGGCGGAAGGAGCGAGCTCGAGCGCGGGTGGATCGACGCCATCGGCGCCTACTTCGGCGCCGAGGAGCGGCCGGCGAAGCCGGACCCGGCAGCCGTCTCGTGCCACGGCCCGCGGACTCCCGGCGCCCGCGCCGAGGCGTTTCGTGCCGCGCTCGACGAGCTTCGGCGCAAGCACCCCGGCAACCTCGAGGTCGCCGTGTTCTACAGCCTCTCGCTCCTCGCGACCGCTCCGCCGACGGATCGCACCTACGGCAACCAGCTCCTCGCGACCGGAATCCTCGAGCCGCTGTTCGAGACGAACCCCGACCATCCGGGGATCCCGCATTACATCATCCACGCCTACGACTATCCGTCCCTGGCGTCCCGCGGGCTCGACGCCGCGCGGCACTACGGCGGCGTCGCGCCGTGGGTGCCCCACGCGCTGCACATGCCGTCGCACATCTACACCCGGCTGGGTATGTGGGCCGATTCGATCGAGGCCAACCTGGCCTCCGCCGACGCGTCGCGCACGTATACCGCGCGTGTCGCCACCGGCACGGCCTGGTACGAGGAGCTGCACGCGCTCGACTATCTGGTCTTCGCCTACCTGCAGCGGGCGGAGGATCGCAAGGCCGGCGAGGTCCTGGAGTACGTGCGCAAGCTGCGGGGATTCCACCAGCCCAACTTCGCTGCCGCCTACGCGCTGGGAGCCATGCCCGCGCGTTACGCGCTGGAACGTCACCGCTGGAAAGACGCGGCGTCGCTCGCGGCGCTGCACCCGGACGTGATCGAGGCCTACCCGTTTGCCCTGGCGCACATCGAGTTCGCGCGGGCCGTCGGCGCGGCCCGCAGCGGCAGCGTGCAGGTCGCGCGCCGGGCGTCGGGCCGTTTGGGCGAGCTGCGCGATGCCCTGGTGGGGCCGCAGTTCGCGTGGTGGATCGATCAGGTCGAGATCCAGCGGCTGGCGGCGTCGGCCTGGATCGCTCGCGCGGAACGGCAGGACGCCGAGGCCCTGCGGCTGCTCGGCGCAGCGGTCGAGCTGGAGACCCGTGCGGGAACCCACCCGGTCACTCCTGGGCAGATCCTGCCGGCGAACGAGCAGCTCGGCGATCTGCTGGTGCAGCTCGGGCGCCCGGCGGAGGCGCTCGTGGCGTACGAGAAGTCGCTCGAGGCATTCCCCAACCGCTTCAACGGCCACTTCGGTGCGGCACGCGCGGCCGAGCTGGCCGAGCAACCCGCCCGCGCGCGGGAGCATTACGCGCGCCTGTCGCAGATGGCCGCGCCCGGCGACGGCCGCCGCGCGGAGCTGGCCCGGGCGCGGGAGTACCTGGCGCGGCGCTGACGCGCGCTACAGCAGGACTTCGTCGCGCTCCTTCGGGGCCAGGCACTCGGTCGCCGACTCCCACTCGTCGAGCCGGCTGCGGCAGGTCGCGTGCTTGCGCTCGATGTCCTCGTCGGTCTGGTCGGGGTCGTGGTGGAACAGGTAGAGCGTGCGCACCTCCGCGCGGTGCGCCAGCTCCGCGACCCGGCTCACGCCGGAGTGGCCCCAGCCCTCCTTGCCGGCGTACTCCTCGTCGCTGTAGGTCGTGTCGGTGATCAGCGCGTCGGCCCCGCGGACGAAGTCGGCGAGCCGCCGCTCGTACTCCGCCGAGTGGCGCGCCGACGATCGCGGGAACAGCTCGTTGTCCGTCACGTAGCAGACGGTCCGGCCCTCGCAGCGCACGCGGTAGCCGAGGCAGCACCCGGGATGGGCCAGGCGCATCGTCGCGACCTCCGCGCCACCGATCTGTAGGCTGCCCTCGTCCAGGTCGCGGAAGCGGATGCCGGGGCCGAACTCGCGGATCGTGATCGGGAAGTAGACGCCGTCCATCTGCGCCGCGACCAGGTCGCGCATCGAGCGGCTGCCCTGCGGCGGACCGAGGATCTCGAAGTCGCCGTCCGCTCGGTACAGCGGCGCGAAGAACGGGATCGCGCTGATGTGGTCCCAGTGCGGATGCGAGATGAAGATCCGGCCGCGCCGCGGCGCTCGGCGGCCCAGCTCGGCCGACAGCTCGCGGATGCCGCTGCCGGCGTCGAACACGAACAGCTCCCCGTCCGGGAGGTCGAGGCCGACGCACGAGGTGTTCCCGCCGTACTCGAGCGAGCGGTAGCCGGGGACGGGGAGCGTCCCGCGCACGCCCCAGAAGCGCAGGCGCAACGGTCGCGTCGGAACGAGCTGCACGTCCCCCGGGGCCCGCGCCGGCCGCAACGCTCCCCCCAAGCCGGCCCCGAGGCCGGACGCCGCGAGGTCCCTCTGCCCGGATCGCGTCGGGTCGCGCACGCTGCATCCACTATACAGGAGACGCGATCCGGCGTGGTGTAGCATCGACGCATGGGATGGCCGAGCGCGAAGTTCCGTCTCACCGCGTGCGCCGCGTCGGGTGGGTGAGCGGCCAAGACGGGTCCGGAGGACCTGCGCGCGATGATCGCCCCGCTCGCGTCCCGGTTCGCCGGAGACGCGCGGGTGCTGGTCGGACCCGAGACGGGCGACGACGCGGGAGTGTTTCGCGTCGACGGCACCACCCTGGTCGCGACGGCCGATTTCATCACGCCCGTTTGCGACGATCCGGAACGCTTCGGTCGCATCGCCGCCGCCAACTCGGTCTCGGACGTCTACGCGATGGGCGGGCGGCCGCTGTTCGCGCTCAACTTGTGTTGCTTCCCGGAGTCGGTCCCGCACGAGGTGCTGTCCGCGATCCTCGACGGCGCGGCGGCCAAGCTGCACGAGGCGGGCGCCGCGCTGCTCGGCGGGCACACGGTCAAGGACGCCGAGCTGAAGTACGGCCTCGCGGTGGTCGGCCAGGCCGATCCGGCGCGCCTCTTGACCAACGCCGGAGCGAGGCCGGGAGACCGGCTGATCCTGACGAAGCCCGTGGGCACGGGCGTGCTGATCAACGCCTTCAGGCAGGACGAGCTGGACGCGGCCGGGCTCGAGCCGGCGCTGGTCCAGATGGAGCGGTTGAACGCGACCGCCTCCCGGCTCGCGCTCGAGCACGGCGCCCACGCCGCGACCGACGTGACGGGCTTCGGTCTCGCCGGCCACGCGCTGGCGGTGGGGCGGGCGTCCGGCGTCGGGCTCGGCATCGCGTTCGACCGGATTCCGCGTTACGAGGCCTTCGCCGCGCTCGCGGCGGGGGGCGTCACGACGGGCTGCACGACGGGCAATCGGAAGAACGCCGAGGCGCTGCTCGACGAACGCGCCGGCCTCGACGCGATCGAGCGCGACCTGCTGTTCGACCCGCAGACCTCGGGAGGCCTGCTGCTGGCCGTGCCGCCGGATCGCGCCGGGGCGCTGCTGCAAGCCTTGCTGGACAGCGGCCACCGCGCCGCGGACATCGGGGAGGCGGTGGCCGGCCCGGCCCGCTTGATCGTGACCGCCGAGCGGCCCCGCCGGGCGTGAGCCGCCGCGGTCCTGCGCTGCAGGTCGCTCCGTGCTGCGGCGGATGACCCCGGTTCCGCCGGCGGCCCTGCCGTGATCGTTCGTCCGGCGTGAAAGGCTGGCGGCCGGCAGCAGATCCCGCCGGAGGAACCGATCAGCGGCGGCCGGCGCTGGACGCGGCGTCGTAGACGGAAAGGCTCCAGATCAGGGCGGGAAGCGTCCAGCGAGCGGTCCAGGCCACGAGCGGGGCACGGAGCGCCTGTTCCCACGGTGGCACGGCCGGCGCGAAGGCACTGATCAACTGGGTCGCGGCGGGGGAGCCCGCGATCCACACGGCGGCCACGACCCAGACCCCGCCGAGGAACAGGGCCGCCCGGGACCGGTCGCCGTTCAAGAGCTGACCCCAGCCCGGGATGCAGACGGACGCCAGGCCGGCGAGGATCGCGTGGGAACGCCCGGGGCCGGGGCTCGCGGCGCCCAGGGCGCCCGCGGTGTGCAGGACGGCCGCCAGCGCGTACGCGGCGCCCAGCACGCAGAACGGAACGAAGAGCGGGATCCCGAGCAGCCCCAGCGTGGGCGCCAGACGGTCGAGGGTCTCGATCACGGCCCACGAAAGCGCCGCCAGGAAGCCGACCGTCGTCAGGAAGAAGAGTCCCAGCGCGGCCTGGCCCCGCACCAGCTGCCCCAGCCCGGGCACCAGGAGCGAAAGGCTCGCGCAAAGCGAGGCCGGCGGCCGCCAGGCCCAGGTGCGGGGTCGAGACGCAAGGCGCGCCGGGAACGGAACGCGCGTCGGCCGGGCCGCGGGCGCGCCGGGCCCGAGATCTCCGAGATCGTAGACGCCAACGGTCTGACGCATGGTCCCCTCCTCGCTGCCGAGGGGCTGCAAGCCGACCGCCAGCGGAAACGGCCGGTTCAAGGCCGACCCCTCACGCGGGCGGCACGGTCTTGCAACTGCGATGACGGGTTCGTCATGCACCACCGGGGCTTTCCAAGCAAGGCCCGACGCGGTACGATCGTGCCTGCGCCCGGATCCCCGGCGCGCGCACGGGTCGGAAACAGGCGGATGATGGTCTCCCTCGACGCGGGGACGCTCGCGGGAATCCTGGTCGTCACCGGGCTCCTCTCGGGGCTCGCCGGCTGGTGGCTGCGCCGGCGACACGAGGACGCGCGGCTGCGGGCGCACGAGGCGTCGTCCCGCGAGCAGATCAACGCCGCGGGGCGGGCCCGCGACCGGGCGCGGGAAGAGCTGCAGGAGATCGACCTCCGCCTACAGCGCGTGCGCCAGGATCACGAGGGCTGCATCGCCCGCATCGCCGGCCTCGAGTCGCTCACCGCTTCCCTGCGACCGGAGCTCGAAACCGCCCGGGCGCGGCTCGTGCAGCTCGAGCACGAAGCCGAAATGGCAGGCGCGCGCCTCGAGTCCCTGCAGCAGCAGACGCAGGCGCTCGCGGCCGTCAAGACCGACCTCGCGGCGGCGCGCGAGGCACACTCCGGCTGCACGGAGCGCGAGCAGCGGCTGCGGGCAAGGGTCGCCAACCTGACGAAGCTGGTCGAGCCCCCCGCGCCGGTGCGGCTCGACGGCGCCCCGGGGTGGCTCCTCGCTTCCCCCGACGGGCCGAAGGACGAGCTGCAGTCGATGCGCGGCCTGGGCCCGAAGCTGGAAGGCAAGCTGAACAAGCTCGGCGTCTTCCACTTCCATCAGCTGGCGCGGATGACGCCCCGCGACGCCGACTGGATCGCGAAGAAGGTCGACGCCTTCGCCGGCCTCAACCGGCGCTACCGCTGGGCGGACCAGGCCCGCGGACTGATCGCCCACGCGGGCGGGCGGGCGGGCGAGACCGCCGGGCGCAAGAAAAAGCGGGCCTGACCGGCGCCGCGGCCCGTGCGGCGGCCGGCGGTCGCGCCCCCGGACTGAAACCGGACGGCCGCCGCGGCCGTTCCCTACTGTGCCGAAGGCGAGGAGCGGGGATGCCGTCGAGTCGGCTCGGGAGGAGGTTCCGATGGAGGCACGTTGCGGAGCCCGGCGCGGGGCCGGTGTCGCGGTGGCGTTCGCGCTCGCGGTCCTACCGTGGTTCGTGACCGCTGCCGGTGACGCGGAGGGGTTCATCTACGGAGTCGTCGTGACCAACGGCGGAGCGAGCCACGAGGGGCGTCTGCGTTGGGCCGACGAGGAGGCGTTCTGGGGCGACCTGTTCCACGCGTCCAAGCCGGCGGAAGCGCGTTCCCATCTCGACAGCAAGCCGGCGGACGCGCGGCGCGGCAAACCGATCAAGGTCTTCGGGCTCACCGTCGGCTTCCACAGCGACAACGACGGGTCGCGTCAGCTCGTGGCCCGCTTCGGCGATCTGGCGGCGATCCACCCGCGCGGCTCGGATGGCGCGAAGCTCGTCCTCCGCAGCGGTACGGAGTACGAGGTCGAGGGCGGCTCCAACGATCTCGGCGCGACGATCCACGTTCGCACGGCGAACGGGGACGAGGTCGAGATTCCGTGGAGGACGATCGACCGCATCGAGCTGCGCCCGGCCCCGCCCGACCTCGCCGTGCGCGAGCATCGCCTGCACGGAACCGTGGCGACGCGCTCCGGCACCTTCCACGGCTTCATCCAGTGGGACCAGCACGAGGCGCTGTCCTCGGACAAGCTCGACGGCGAGGACGAGGGCCGCTCGGTCGCGCTCGAGATGGGCTCGATCCGCTCCATCGAGCGGACGCCGGCCGGCTCTCGCGTGACGCTGCGCGCCGGAGACGTGCTCGAGCTGGACGGGACGAACGACGTCAACGACGAGAACCGCGGGATCTACGTCGACGACGACCGGTACGGGCGGGTGCTCGTCTCGTGGGACGTGTTCGAGCGCGTCGATTTCTCGGAGCCGGGCCCGAGCGGCGCGGCCTACGGCGAGTTCCCCGCGGGCCGGCCGTTGACCGGCCGGGTCACCACGAAAGGCGGCGCCACGCACACCGGCCGGATCGCCTACGATTTGGACGAGTCGGAGAGCTGGGAGCTGCTCGACGGCGGTGACCGCGGGATCGATTACTCGATCCCGATGGGGACGATCGCCGCGATCGTCCCGGGGTCGCGGCAGGCCCGGGTGGTGCTGAAGAGCGGCGAGGAGCTGGAGCTGGGCGGAGCGGCGGACGTGGGGGAGGACAACGACGGGATCGCGATCGTCGCCGGTGACGGCCGGGTCGCCTACGTCCCCTGGAGCGAGGTCGCCCGGGTCGACTTCGACTGATCGGCCGCCGTTCACTCGCGGAGAGTCGGCTCCCCCGCGGCCCCACCGGGCAACTTTTCGCGTGACGGGGCGTACTACGGGCTGACGACAGGGGAGGACGGGAAACGAACACCCAGTCGACGGCGGGCGACGGATTCGGTGCGGTCGCAAGCGCCGCACCGTAGGAGAGAACGATGCAGGCGGACCGGTATCCACGGAAGTCCATCATGATCCTCGGCGGGCTCGTGGTCGCGGCCTGGGTCGCGGCGGGTGTGATCCTGGCGGGAGGCGGTCACGAGCGCGACCGCGGTACGTTCCTCGGCGTACACCTCGAAGAGGAGACCACGGACCCCGAAGGCGGCGCGCGGGTCGTCGCCGTCGTGCCGGACTCCCCGGCAGCCGCGGCCGGGATCCGCGAAGGGGACGTCATCCAGCGTCTGGACGGGCGTGCCGTTCGCGGGCCGATGGGCCTGGCGGAGGCCCTCGCCGCGCGCGAGCCGGGCGACCAGGTCTCGCTTGTCGTGGCCCGCGACGGGCGCGACGTGCGCCTCGAGGCCGCCCTGGCCGATCGCGACGACGTCGCGGCCGCGCTCGCTCCCGAAGGCTGGGAGGAGTGGGGCGAGCGGTTCGGCGAGGGCATGGAGCGGTGGGCCGAGAAGTTCGGCGAGTCGATGGAGGGCTTCGGCGAGGGGTTCGCCGCCCCCGAGTGGCACGGTCACTTCCGGATGCTCGGCGGGCGGCCCGTGCTCGGGGTCCATCTCGTGGACACGACGCCGGAGCTGCGGGAGCACCTCGGCGGCACGGCGGAGACCGGAGTGCTCGTCTCCAAGGTGCTCGGCGGCATGCCCGCGGAGGAGGCCGGGCTCCGGGTCGGCGACTTGATCGTGAGCGTCGACGGGGAGGAGATCTCGTCCTCGGACGACCTGGTGCGGGCGCTCCGCGAGCGCGCCGGGGAGACCTTCCCGATCGGGGTCATCCGGGAGCGCCGGGCGAAGACCGTCCAGGTCTCCCTGCCGGAGGCACCGGAGGGGGCCGAGGAGCCCCGCGCGGCCCTGCCCCGGCTCAGGCACCCGCACCGGCTCGCGCCGCCCACCCCGCCCGAAGCCCCGGCACCCCCCTCGACGCCCACGGTCCTGGCCATGCCGCCCCTGCCTCCGCCGCCGATGCCGGGAGCCGTTCCGGCGCCCCCGCCCCCGCCGCCTCCTCCCCGGATGCGGCGCCACGCCCCGGGCTCGGTCTAGCGAGCCCGGTCCGCCGGAGGACTCGTCGCGCGAGGTCGGGCGGTCGCCGCCCGGGCGGTCAGCGGCAGAACTCGAACTGGCCGAGGAACTCGGCGAGCGCGCGCTCGTCGGCGGGTGTGCCCGTGAGGTCCGGGGGCCCTCCGTCCGGCGCCGCGGGCCCGTCGGGGCCGAACCAGATCGCCGCCCGCAGCCGCTCGTCCCCCGGGCAGTCGATCATCGTGATCGCGGTCACGCCCTCGCCGTGGAAACCGTGGGTGGCCACGCTGCCCCGCTGCGCCACGTACAGCAGGGTCCCGCCGCGTAGCGGGACGACGCCGCGACCGATGACCTCGGCGGGGTCGACCTTGATCTTGTTCCGGCGCAGCACCGCCGGATCCGTCGTCTTTCCTTCGCAATAGTCCCGCAGCTCGCTCTCGACCTCCCCGGAGCGGATGAACTGGAGATAGATCAGCCCCCGCTCGCCGAGTTCGTGGATCTCCCCCTGCGCGTTCGGCGCCCGCGAGGAGAGGATCGCGAGGTCGCCGAGCAGGGGCACCGACAGCGCCAGCATCGCGTGGTAGCCGTCCGGGATCGTCGAGGTTCCCAGGATCCGCCGTGCGCGCGCGGTTCGCGCGTCCGGGTCCTTCATTTCGGCCTCGATCTTCTTTGCCTGCCGGTACAGGAAGACGCCGGCGCCGATGGTCACGCCGACGCCGACCACGGCGACGACCAGGCAGCCGATGCCAACGATCTTCCAGGCCGATCCGTCGCGCGCCATCCCGACTCCCGCACCTCGTGCGGGCCAGGACTGTACCATGCAGGGTGCCGCGCCATGCCAGGCCGGTTCGTACGGAGGGAGCGCGATTGACCCGGCTCGAGGGGTTGTTTCCGGCACTGACCACGCCGTTCGCCGGCGAGGGCGTCGCTCTCGAGCGGCTCCGCGCGAACCTCGCGTGCTACGAGTCCACGGGGGTCGCCGGCTACTTGCTCCTCGGCTCCACGGGCGAGGCCGCGCTGCTCGACGAGGCGGAGCGGCGCCCGCTCGTCGCCGCCGCGCGCGAGGCCGTCCCTCCGGGGAAGCCGCTGATCGTCGGCGTGCTGGCCGAGTCGACCGCCGGGGCCGCGAGACAGGCCCGCGACGCCGGCGAGGACGGAGCGGATGCCGTCCTCCTGGGGGTGCCGCACTACTATCGCGACCAGATGACTCCCGCGGCGCTCCTCGCGCACTTCACCGAGGTCGCCGAGCGCTCCCCGGTGCCTGTTCTCCTGTACAACGTCCCGAAGTTCACCGCGCTGCCCGTTCCCGCGGACGTCGTCGGGGAGCTGTCGCGCCACGAAAACGTTGCCGGCATGAAGGACAGCTCCGGCGACCTCGGCTACCTGCGCGGAGTCGTGGCACGGGCCGCAACGGGGTTTCGCGTGCTGTGCGGAGATTCTTCCGTCCTCCGGGAGGCCCTCGCGGCCGGCGCCAGCGGTGCGGTCCTCGCCGCCGCCGCGGTCTTTCCCGAGCCCCTCGCCGCGATCGTCCGGAGCCCCACCGCAGGCGAAGCCGACCGCCTACAGCACGCGGTTCGCGCCGCCACCCGCCCCCTCAGGGCTCACGGGATTGCGGGGATCAAGGCGGCGATGGACCTGCGAGGGCTCCACGGCGGTACGCCGCGCGCCCCGCTGCGAGCGGCCACGCCCGAAGCGCGGGCCGAGATCGAGCGCGGGATCGAGCGGCTCGTCTCCGGCGGGACCCTGCCGCGCCGCACGCTGGCCCCCTGAGGGGTGGCTTGCCTGACGGCCCTCGCCGCCCGATCTTGTGCCAGGACCCACCCGTCCGGCGGGCAGGCCGGGGAGGCGTTCCCGATGGGCCAAGAGTTCCGAGCGCTGCGCGACTGGTGCTACACCTGCTGTACGGATCATCTCCCGGCCGCCGCCTGTCCCGGCCCGCTCCTCGCGACCGATGCGGAGCGCCACGGCTGGCGCATCCTGGTGGCGACACCGTTCGGCCCCGAGATCTACGGGGTCCTGATCGCTCCGGCGGCCGGCGGCTGGCGCGCGCGCATCGTGACCTACCCCAACATCCTGTGGGTCCTGCCCGAGGGCGGGACGATGAAGTTCTTCGGCCAGAGCCCACGGGAGGTCGAGACCGTCGCCGCGGAGTTCATCAAGCAGCACTGCGTCGTGCGCGGGCTGAAGATCCAGAAGAAGCTGCCGGACGCCGAGAGCGGTGCCGTCAATCCCGAGTACGACGAGCTGGTGGGGCTGGCGCTCGAGGAAGGGTCGTCGCGGCGCAAGGTCCAGTGCATCCCGGTCCGCTTCGGCATCGGGCACGTCACGAACTACGGAGTGACCGACAACCTGTCCGAGGGCGGGATGTTCGTCGGGACCCACGACCCGCTGCCCGAGGGCTCCCCGATCGAGATCCAGTTCGAGGTCGAAGGGCTGCGCATTCCGCTGAAGGGCGAGGTGCTGTGGGTGCGGCAGAGCCCCGACGGCGGGCGCCCGCCGGGGATGGGGGTCCGGCTCCTTCGCCCGCCGCCGCGTTACATCCACTACATCCGGCAGAAGCTCAAGCCTCCTAAGGACGACACCCTCCCGCAGGAGCGGATCCTGACGGCGGCGCAGGCCGCGGCGGATGCCGCGGTTCCGAGCGGGGTCGGAAGCGACGAGAGCTAGGCGGCCCGCGCCGACGCGCCGGGTCCGCGGCCGATCGCGCTACACTCCGTGAGCTTGACCGGGGGTCCCGGCACGCTTTACGAGGGGCCGGTCGTGCGTGACGTCCTGCCTGCGATCGAGCGCTGGCGCCGCGAAGGCAAGGGCGTGGCCCTGGCCACGGTCGTCGAGGTGTGGGGCTCCGCGCCGCGCGAGCCCGGCGCGCGGATGGCGATCTCGTCCGCCGCGGAAGTGGAAGGATCGGTCAGCGGAGGGTGCGTCGAGGCCGCGGTGATCGAGGAGGCGGGCCAGGTCCTGCGCTTCGGCCGGCCCAGGCTCGTCCGCTACGGCGTCTCCGACGAGCAGGCGTGGTCCGTCGGCCTGAGCTGCGGGGGCACGATCGAGGTGTTCCTCGAGCGGCTGGATCCGGGCGGTGAGATCTACGCCGCGCTCCGGGCCGCGCTCGGCGCGGAACGCCTGGTGACGCTCGTGACCGTGGTGGGTGGTGCGGACATCGGCCGCCAGCTGGTGCTGCGACCGGACGGGACGCGGGTCGGCTCGCTCGGTGCCGCGGCGCTGGACCGTCAGGTCGCGGATCACGTGCGGGAGCGGACGGCGCGGCTGGGGAGCGAGCGCGTCCGACTTCGCGCGGAAGGCGCGGACGTCGAGCTGTTCGTCGAGGCGATCGCGCCGCGGCCGAAGCTCGTCGTCGTCGGCGCGGTCCACGCGGCGGTGGCGCTCGTGAGCTACGCCCGGACGCTCGGCTTTCGCACCTACGTGGTCGATCCGCGCGCCGCGTTCGCGACTCCCGAGCGCTTCGCCCACGCCGACGCGATCCTGCACGACTGGCCGCAGCCGGCGCTGGCCGCGATCGGCCTCAACGAGACCAGCTACGTCGTGGTGCTGTCCCACGACCTCAAGCTCGACCTGCCGGCGCTCGAGGCCGCGCTCGCCAGTCCCGCGCGCTACGTCGGCGCGCTCGGCTCGCGTCGCACGCACGCCAAGCGCATCGCCGCGCTGCGGGAGGCGGGCCTGGCCGACGACGCGATCGCACGCATCCGGGCGCCCGTCGGTCTCGACCTCGGCGCGCGCACTCCGGAGGAGATCGCGCTCGCGATCATCGCCGAGATCGTCGCCGCGGCCCGCCGCGATTCCTGAGCTTCCCGGAGGCACGCGCGCCGCCGCCCGACTCGCCGCGACCATCGTCCTCGCGGAGGTGCGCGCGGGGACCGGTGAGCCTCCGGCGTGGTCGGGCCCCGGCGGGTGGATGCCGCTCGGCCCGGCTAGACCTCGAGCTTCCGCAGCGCGCGGCGCACGAGCACGACGCACAGCCCGCTGAAGATCACGAGCGCGACGATCGACGCCGGCCAGGCGCCGAGCGACTCCTGGATCCCTTCGCCGAGGTTGTTCAGCCGGTCGACCAGGCCGCCCGACGCCCCGCCGAGCGGGATCTGCCCGATCAGCACCGTGAGCAGCCCCCCGATCGAGCCTCCGGCCACGAGGCCGGTGGCGTAGAGCATCCCCGAGGAGATCTCGCTCGACTCGCCCTGGCCGCGAACGCGGTCGGCCAGCCAGCGCATCGCTCCGCCGACGAAGATCGGGAAGGTCGTCGAGATCGGCAGGTAGGCCCCGACCGCCCAGGCCAGGCCGCTCACCCCGCACAGCTGGACCATCGCCGCCAGCGCGGCGCCGACGAAGATGAAGCCCCACGGCAGGTCGCGCGACAGCACGCCCTGGATGATCGTCGCCATCAGCGTGCCCTGCGGTGCCGGCAGCCGCGCCGATCCGATCGGTCCCCAGGTCGAGTTGTGCATCAGCATCAGGGTGAACCCGATCACCGCCACCGACGCGAACACGCCGACGAGCAGGCCGAGCTGCTGGTGGATCGGCGTCGCGCCGACGATGTAGCCGGTCTTCAGGTCCTGCGACGTGGCCCCGGCGTTGGCCGCGGCGACGCAGACGATCGCGCCGATCGCCAGCGCCGCGCCCTGGACCGCGGCCGGCGGGACGGCGGCGTCGGCCCAGCCGACGAGCACGAAGATCAGGCAGGTGCCGAGCAGCGTGGCGATCGTCATGCCCGAGATCGGGTTGGAGGAGGAGCCGATCAGGCCGACGATGCGCGAGGAGACCGCCACGAAGAAGAAGCCGAAGACGACGATCAGCAGGCTGACGAGCAGCGACCACGGCCGCCCCACCGGCATCTCCTGCACGAACGGGATCACGAGCGCCATCGCGGCCGACCCGATCGCGACCCACAGGATCGGGATGTCGCGCTCCGTGCGCAGCTGCGCCTGCCCGCCCACGCCGCCGCGCAGCTCCTTGAGCGAGTCGCGGATCGAGCGGTAGATCACCGGCATCGTCCGCGCCAGCGTGATCAGGCCGGCCATCGCCACCGCTCCCGCTCCGATGTAGCGGACGTAGGCCTCGTAGATCGCCCGCGGAGGATTGGAGACGACGAGGCCGGGGTCCTTGCCCACCCGCACCAGCGCCTCGCGCACCGCCTCGTCCGGCACGAGCAGCGACAGCAGCGGGATCAGGCCGAGCCACGACAGCACGCCGCCCGAGACCATGATCCCCGCGATGCGCGGACCGATGATGTAGCCGACGCCCAGGTACTCGGTCGTGATCTCGCTGGTCAGCGTGGCGTTCTTGTAGGGATGGGTCGGGCCGGTGACCAGGATGCGCGGCACCTCGCGCCACAGCGCGAACAGCTTGTTGGCGAAGGTGTAGGCGATCGCCACCCAGAAGCCGGCGAACACCGTCTTCGCCATCTCGCCGCCGCGCTCGCCGGCGACCAGCACCTCGGCGCAGGCCGTGCCCTCGGGGTAGGGGAGCTGCCCGTGCTCCTTGACGATCAGCGCCCGGCGCATCGGCACCATCATCAAGACGCCGAGGATCCCGCCCACGGCCGCGAGCGTCACGATCTGGACGACGTTGAACGATCCGGCCGCCGTCCCGCCGGCGATGAACAGGAACGCCGGGACGGTGAACACCACCCCGGCCGCGATCGACTCGCCGGCCGAGCCGATCGTTTGCACGATGTTGTTTTCGAGGATCGTCGACTTCCCCAGCCGCTTGAACACCGCGATCGCCAGCACGGCGATCGGGATCGAGGCCGAGACCGTGAGGCCCGCGCGCAGCGCGAGGTAGACGGTCACCGCGCCGAACACGATCCCGAAGAACGCGCCGAGCGCCACCGCCTTGGGCGTGAACTCGGCGACACCCGACTCGGTCGCGGGGACGAACGGCTTGAACTCGGCGGGCGTGGCGCCCGGGTGCTGGTCCTGCTGCATCCGCCGACCTCCTCCAGCGCCCCGGCCGGACGCGGCGGGCAAGCATACCCGAGATGGGTCGGTCGCGGAACGGCCGGGTCGCGCCGCGCGACCGCTGCCGGCGCGGCCCGACTCGGCGGGCGCCGAGCGCCGGCGCCGACGTTCCGCGGCGGAGGCCCGGCCGGCGGCCGACGCCTCCCGGGCCGGCGCGGCGGGCGGGGGCTCGGCGCGGGATTCAGCCGGCCCGGCTACCGCGGCTGCTCGAACAGGGAGTTCACGTCGAACTCGTAGGAGACCTGCAGCGCGAACGAGTTCCCGTCGGGGAAGAAGTCGTGGTCGTCGACGCGCCAGTGGTCCCAGCGGTAGGCGGCCTTGAGCAGCAGGTCCGGGCTGAAGCGCCAGCCCGCCGCGACCTCGACGTCGTAGAACGCGGCGTTGTCGGCGATCCAGAGCGAGCTGCTGATCGGCAGGATGAAGGGGTAGTCGTCGTACTCGAGGCGCAGGGCGGTGAAGAAGCGCGGCGTCCAGGTGTACTTCGGCTCGAGGTACCAGGCCCGGCCGCGGGAGTCCCGCTCGCGGGTCGGCACCTCGTAGCGCGAGAACGCCAGGTCGCCGTTCAGCTCGAAGTAGCCGCGGCTCAGCGCCAGCTCGAGGCCGAAGATCTGCTGATCGAAGTCGCGCCAGCCGCTGCCGGCCGGCAGCGCCGCACCCACGCCGCGGCCGAGGTACGGCCCCTGCGTGTGGTAGGCCGCCAGGCGCACGCCGATCGCCGGCGTGACGCCGAGCGACGCCGCGGGCCGCAGCGCGGCGTCCGCGTCGGGCACGTAATCCTGGTTGACCTGCGGCGAGTCCAGCACGGCGAGCCGCCAGTCCACTCGCGAGAGCTTGCCGCCGAGAACGGCGCCGACCGGGTAGGCGACGTCGTAGCCGGCGGGACGACCGACCAGCGGGTTGATGCTCGAGAGCGAGCGGTGGCCGAAGTTGCCGAACGGCACCAGGATCTTCCCGACGTCGAGGCGCAACCGTGCCGCGCCGGGGAAGTCGTAGCGCAGGAAGGCCTGCTCCAGCTCAACCTCGGTCTGCTCCTCGTCCGAGCCGTTCCCAGCCTCGACCTCGCCGAGCGCGAAGCCCTGCAGGCCGGCGACGACGTCGGCCGCGCCCCACAGCCGCAGGCGGCCGGCGCCGGCCGGGTCGCCCTCGTTGCGCGTCAGCAGACGCGAGCCGGAGTCGGTGTTCCAGTGCTCGGCGTCCACGAGCCCGTGGACCCGCACGCGCTCGCGGGTCTGGGCCTCGAGCTGCGGTGCGGCGGGTGGCTGGAGCAGCACGGCGAGCACGAGCGGCAGCGCCGGGCGGCGGTGGAGCGGCGGGCGCCGCTCAGCGCGACGCGAGTCGGGCATCGTGGATCTCCCTCAGCGTGCGGACGTAGTCCGGCATCGAGAACGGCTTGGCCAGGCAACGCACCCCGGCGCGCTCGATGAACTCGCGGTTCTCCTCGCCGGCGGTGTCGCCGGTGACGAAGACGAAACCGCCCGCGGCCTCCGGCAGGTTCGACTCGACCCAGCGGAACAGCTGCTGCCCCGAGACCGCGCCGGGCATCTTCAGGTCGGTGACGATGATGTCGAACGGGCGCTCGCGCAGCAGCTCGATCGCGTCGTCGCCGGAATGGACGCCCACGACCGCGGCGCCGAGCGCCGAGAGGATCTCCTTCTGCAGGTCGACGATCGTCGGCTCGTCGTCCACGATCAGCACCCGGGCGGCGAGCGGAGCGTCGGTCGCCTCCGGCGCCGCCGCGGCGCCGGTTGTCTGCACGTCGCGCGCGTGGACCGTCTCCCGCACGGCCCGCGGGAGGGTGAGGCGGAAACAGGCGCCGCCCGCGGGCAGGTTCTCGGCGGTGATCTCGCCGCCGTGCCGCCGGACGATGGTGTGGCAGATGCTCAGCCCGAGGCCGGTGCCCTTGCCGATCCCCTTGGTGGTGTAGAAATGATCGAACACCTGCCGCGGGCTCTCCATCCCGGGACCGTTGTCGGCGAAGGTCACGACCACGCGGTCCCCCGCGACCGCGCTGCGGACGGTCAGGCACCCCGGGCCGGAGGACTCCTGCAGCGCGTCGTACGCGTTGTTGACGATGTTGAGGAACACCTGGTGCAGCTCGAGCTCGCTGCCCAGGACGCGGACCGGCTCGGAAGCGAGCTCCAGCTCCAGCCGCATGCCGGCGCAGATGAAGTCGTGCCGGCGCACCTCGACCGTCTCGCGCAGCACCTGGTGGAGGTCGACGCGCACGCGCTCGCCGGTGTCGCGGTGCGAGATCTTGAGCAGGTTGCGCACGAGCGACACGATCCGCCGGCTCTCGCGCCAGATCCGCTCCAGCCGCTCGCGCGCCGCCGGGTCGAGGCCCGGGTCGCGCAGCAGCAGCTCGAGGTTGCCGACGACCCCGGTGAGCGGGTTGTTGATCTCGTGTGCCGCGCCCGACAGCATCCGGCCCAGGCTCGCCAGCTTCTCCGACTCCTTCAGCCGCTCCAGCCGCTCCAGCTCCAGCCGCGCCTGCTCCAACAGCCGCCGCTCGTGCCGCCGCAGAGACTCGATCAGCTGGTTGTAGGTCTCGCTCAGCGCCTCGACCTCGACGCACGGCGTCGGGTGGTCGTAGCGGCGGGAGTGATCGCCGCTGCCCGCCACCGAGCGCATGAAGCCGACGAAGCTCTCGAGCGGGCGCAGCACCGAGCGCGACAGGCGCCAGGCGGCGAGGCCGGCGAGGGCGACGGCGAACAGCCCCCAGGCGACGACCAGCCGGACGACGAAGTCGCTCCAGTCGCCCAGCGCCCGGCTGAGGGAGCTCAGCAGGAACAGGTCGATCCCGCCGCTGCTCCCGTCGCCGCCGAGCGCCAGGCTGGCGGCCACGTACTCCGTCCCGCCCAGGCGCACGACCTTGGGCGCGCCGGCGCCGGGCGCGTCCGACCTCAGCCGGTCGAGATCGGCGCCGCTCACCGCGCTCGCGAGGGTCGACGCCACGACCCGGCCGCCCGCCGCGGCGATGAAGTCGCAGTCGAAGCTCTCCTGCATCCGCCGCACGAAGCGGTCGTCGATCCGGTCACCGATCGTCAGCGTGCCGATGACGTAGCCCTGCAGCACGATCGGCACGCTGCCGGCCCGGTAGTGCTCGCCGCCCAGCTCCAGCACCGCGAAGTTCTGCTCCGCGACGGGCAGGTCCTGCTCCAGCACGCGGCGGATCGTCGGCTGCGCGGCCAAGTCCTCGCCGCCGCGGATGGCGCTTCCGCCGCGCCACGCCAGCACGGCCCCGCGTCGATCGGTGACGAGGAACAGGTCCCGGCCGAGCGCCGCGGCGACCTTGTCGACCTCGGTCTGGATCGTCTCCAAGAGATCGGGCCGCACGCCCGACGACGGCGCGGCCTCGGAGTGGTAGGTCTCCATCGCCGCGCGCAGCGTCGGGCTGTCCGTCATCAGGGCGGAGATCCGCAGGAGCTGCTCCAGGCTTCCGCGCTGGAGGTCGATGATTGCGCGCTGCTGGTGGCCGAGCGTGCCCGCCAGGAACTCCTTGGTCTGCCGGCGGATCGACAGGCTCAGCAGCAGGAAGGCGACGAACACCACGCTGACGGTGAGCAGCGTGCTGAACAGGATCAGCTTCGTGCCCAGGCTGGGACGGACGCGTGCGAAGCGCGGCCGGTGCGCCGCGGGCGGCGCCGCGCCGGACGGCTCCGCTCCGCTAGCCGTCATCGGCGCGTTCCTCCAGCGGGATCTCGAAGACGACCTCCGTCGTCCGGCCGGCGTCGATGCGGACCTTGCGCGCCGAGCGCCGCGCGCGCTCGTGCCAGGCGACGACCTCGTACTCGCCGGGCGGGATGCCGTCGATCGCGAACCGCCCGTCGGTGCCGGGAGAGCCGAAGTACGGGTTGTCCAGGACGAGCACGATCGCGCTCATGTCGGAGTGGATGTGGCAGAAGACCTTGACCACTCCCGGGGTCGAGAACCGCACCGATTTCGACGCGCCGGTCGGGTAGCGCCCGAGGTCGAACGCAGCGGCCTTGGACAGCGAGAAGACGTTGTGGAACACCGTGTCGCGATTCGGGAACTCGACCGTGGTCCCCTTGACCACGGGCAGCACGTGCGGCGCGAACGTCAGCTTCTCCTGGCCGATCTCACGCGGCGCGGCCGTCGCCGGCGACGGCGCGCGGCCCGCCGGCACCGACTCGAGGTAGACGACGACGTTCTGCATCTCGTCCGCCAGCGACGGCGCCTCGGCCGGCGCGGACCGGCGGGCGGGATCGGCGTAGAGGTCGAACTTCACGCGGCGCACGGTGAGCTGGGGTCCCAGCACGACCGTGCCGGCGAGCCGGCCGGCGGCGGTCTCGGCGTCGCTGCCGGTCGACACCGTGACGAGGAACAGCGCGCCCACGAGCACCCCACGGGCGCGCGGCGCTGCGAGGAACCTGGCCATGCCGAGACTCCACGCCCCCGGATTCCGGACCACCCCGGTCCGAATATGGGCGGAGAGCGAGGGAGCGGCAAGGCCGCCCGGAAAGGCGCCGGTCAGCCCGGAAAGCGCCCCAGCGCCACCAGCAGGCGGAGCCGCGCCTGACGCAGCACGTCCTCGGCCTCGCCGACCCCGCTCTCGCTGTCGCGGGCCCGGCGCTGCGCGTCGATCAGCTCGATGTTCGTCGTCGCCCCCGCACGGAACGCGACGTCGGTGATCCGCAGCACGTCGTCGGCGTGCTCGGCCGCGAGGCGCGCGTGCGTCAGGGCCCGCGTGGCGGCCTCGATCGCGATCCACGCCGCCCGAACCTCCCCGCGGGCGAGCAGCTCCGCCTGCTCCAGCTCGATCGCCGCCGACTCGGCGGCGGCGGCGCGCAGCCGGCGATCGGCCCGGCGCTCCCCGCCGGCATAGAGCGGGATGCGGGCCCCGACCGTCGCGCGCCAGGTGTCGGCCTCCTCGAAGGCGCCCGCGGGATCGACGTGCTCCGGCGAGAACGCCGCCTCGATCGTCGGCATCCAGTCCTTCCACGAGTCGCGCAGCACCCGCTCGGCGGCGTCGCGTCGGGCCGCGAGCAACCGCAGGTCGCTGCGCTCGCCGAGGGCCGGCTCGGGCTCCGCGGGCGGGAGGTCGAACACGGGTTCCGCACCGGCGTCGATCGCGCGATCGGCGGCGAGCAGCACTCCCAGCGCCTCCTGCGCCAGGCGCAGCGTGGCCCGCGAGCGCTCGACCAGCGCCTCGTCGGTGGCCAGCACGTCGGCCGCGCGTAGCGCGTTGAGCTTGCTCCCGCTCCCGCCCTCGAAGCGCGTGCGTGCGTGGTCGAAGTGCGCGCGGGCGTGATCGCGCGCCCGCTCGTCGATCTCGAGCTGCCGCCGCTCGGTGATGATCGCGAGGTAGGCCTGCGCGGCGGCGACGGCCACCTGCTTGCGCACGTCCGCGGCCTCCAGCCGGGCGATCCCCACGCGGTCGGCGGCCTGCGCCGTCGCCGCCCAGCGCATCGGCGCCAGCACCGGGACCGCGGCGGTCGCGAGCAGCACGAGCTGGCGATCGGGCCGGACCACCGTCCCGCCGAAGCCGCGCTCGCCGTCGAGCTGGGTCTCGACCGCCTGGGCGTCGACGCTCGGCTTGACCGCGGCGCGCGCCCGGCCGAGCAGCGCCTCGGCCTCGAGGATCGACGTGGCCGCCCGCGCCACGTCGTGGTTGTGGTCGATCGCCCGCCGCACGGCCTCGTCGAACGACACGGCCTCGAGCGGCGGCTCCGCGGCCGCGGCGTCCGCGGCACGCGCCGCGCCGGCCAGCGGCGGGACGACGGTCCAGGCGACGAGCAAGGCGAGCCGGCGCGGCCACGGGAGCCGAGCGTCACGCATCACGATCCTCCGTCGGCCGCCCGGCCTCGACCGCGGCAGCTTGCCGGACGTTGCCGGGGGCGAGCGTGCGCAGCACCACGTACAGCACGGGGATGAACACGACCGACAGGAACGTCGAGGCGATCATCCCGCCCATCACCGACGTCCCGACCGAGTTGCGCGCCGCGGCCCCCGCCCCGGAGGCCAGCGCCAGCGGCGCGACGCCCAGCACGAACGCGATCGACGTCATCAGGATCGGCCGCAGGCGGATCCGCGCCGCGTCGACCGCGGCCTCGACGATCGTCCGGCCGCGGCGCCGGAGCTGCTCGGCGAACTCCACGATCAGGATCGAGTTCTTGGCGGCGAGGCCGACGAGCAGCACCAGGCCGACCTGGCAGAACACGTCGTTCGCCAGCCCGCGCGCGAGCTGGGCGGAGAGCGCGCCGAGCACGGCCAGCGGAACGCCGAGCAGGATGATGAACGGCAGCACCCAGCTCTCGTAGAAAGCGGCCAGCACGAGGTAGACGAGGATCACGCTCAGCGCGAAGATCAGCCCGGCCTGCGCCCCGGCGCGGACCTCCTCGAACGACTGGCCGGCCCAGGCGAAGCCGTAGCCCGGCGGCAGCTCGGCGCGGGCGAGCCGCTCCATCGCGGCCAGCGCCTGGCCCGAGCTGACTCCCGCCGCGCCGGCCCCGGTGATCTCCGCCGAGCGGAACAGGTTGAAGTGGTTGATCACCTGCGGTGCCGTCGCCTCGCGCACGCGGATCACGGCGTCGAGCGGGACCATCGAGCCGTCCGCGGCACGGGCGTGGACCTGCACCAGGTCGCCGGGATCGGCACGGAACGGCTGGTCCGCCTGGACGTAGACGCGGTAGGCGCGGTCGTTGAAGTCGAAGTCGTTGACGTACTGCGACCCGAGGAAGACCTGGAGCGCCTCGGCCACGCCGCGCACCGGAACCCCCAGCGCCAGCGCGCGGTCGCGATCGATCTCGACGACGAGCTGGGGATCGCTCGCACGGAACGGGCTGAACAGGCCGGCGACCCTGCCGCCCGAGTTCCCGGCGGCCACGAGCGCGCGCGTCACGGACTCGAGCCCGCCGATGTCGCCCCCCGAGCGGTCGAGGATCTCGAACTGGAAGCCGCCGAACGCCGACAGTCCCTGGATCGCCGGCGGGGCGAACGGGACCACGACCGCCCCCGGGATGCCGCCGAGCGGCCCACGGACCCGGCCCAGCACCGCCGCCAGCGAGTGCTCGCCCTCGCGTCGCTCGGAGAAGTCGGCGAGCCGCGTGAAGATCATCCCGACGTTGGGCGCCGAGCCGCTGAAGCTGAAGCCCATCACCGAGAACACCCCCGCCACCTCCGGCTGTGCGTAGAGGATCGCCTCGGCCTGCTCCGCGATCTCGGTCGTGAACTCGAGCGAGGCGCCGGCCGGGGCCTGCACCACGGAGATGAAGTACCCCTCGTCCTCCTCGGGCACGAAGGCCGAGGGAATCATGCGCCACACGCCGACCGTCGCCGCCAGCCCGGCGACGAACGCCGCGAGCATCAGGCCGCGGTGGCCGAGTGCCGCGCGCACCGCCCGCGCGTAGAGCTCGGTGCCGCGCTCGATCACGCGGTTGACGAGACGGAAGAGCCTCCCCGGGGTGTGGTGCTCCCGGTCGAGCAACAAGGCGGCCAGCGACGGCGTCAGTGTGACCGCGTTGAACACCGACAGCACCACGGCGAAGGCGATGGTCAGCGAGAACTGCTGGTACAGCCGCCCGCTGGTCCCGGGGAAGAACGCCACGGGCACGAACACCGCGACCAGCACGATGCCGATCACGAGCACCGCGCCGAAGACCTCGCGCATCGCGGCCACCGCCGCCGGGAAGGCGCGCTTGCGCTCCTCCCGCATGTGCCGCTCGATGTTCTCGATCACCACGATCGCGTCGTCGACGACGATGCCGGTCGCGAGCACCGTGCCGAACAGCGTCAGCGTGTTGATCGAGAAGCCGAAGAGCTTGACGAAGGCGAAGGTCCCGACGAGCGAGACCGGAATGGTGATCGCCGGGATCAGCGTGCTGCGCCAGTTCTGCAGGAACAGGAAGATCACCAGCACGACCAGGCCGATCGCCTCGGCCAGCGTCTTCAGCACCTCGGCGATCGACTCGCGCACGATCGAGGCGTTCTCGAACGCGATGCGGTAGATCAGGCCGGGCGGGAAGCTCGGGGCCAGCCGCTCCATCTCGGCCCGCACCGCGGCGTCGACCTCGAGCGCGTTGGCGCTGGCCAGGAGCTGGATCCCCAGGCCCGAGGCGGCGAGCCCGAGGAAGCGCAGGTTCGACGCGTAGGTCTCGGCGCCGAGCTCGACGCGGCCGACGTCGCGCAGGCGGACGAGCGCGCCCTCGGGGCCGGACGCGAGCACGAGCCGCTCGAACTCCTCGGCCTCGCTCAGCCGGCCGACGGTCCGGATGCTCAGGCTGTAGCGTTGTTCGGCCGCGGCCGGCGCGCCGCCGACCGCCCCGGCGGCGACCTGGACGTTCTGGCTCTCGAGCGCCGCCAGCACGTCGCCCGCGGTCAGGCCGCGGGCGGCCAGGCGGACCGGATCGAGCCACAGCCGCATCGCGAACTTGCGCTCGCCGAAGATGATGACGTTACCGACGCCGCGGATCCGCTTCAGCTCGTCCCGCACGAAGCGGTCGAGGTAGTTGCTGATGAACAGCGAGTCGTAGCGGTCGCCCTCGGAGACGAAGCCGATCCCCATCAGGAAGCCGGCGGTGTTCTTGGTCACCGTGATCCCGTTGTTGCGGACGTCCACCGGCAGCCGCCCGGTCGCCTGGTTCACGCGGTTCTGGACGTCGACCGCGGCCAGGTCCGGGTCGCGATCGATCTCGAAGTACACGTTGATCGTGCTGATCCCGCTCGACGTGCTCGAGGACTGCAGGTAGGTCATCCCCTCGACGCCGTTGATCACCTGCTCGAGCGGCGTGGTGACGGCGCTCTCGACGGCCTGGGCGTTGGCCCCGGTGTAGATCGCGGTGACCGAGACGGACGGCGGGGTGAGCTGCGGGTAGCGGGCGATCGGCAGCGTCGGGATCGCGATCGCCCCGGCCAGGATCACGAGCAGCGACAGGACGGTCGAGAGGATCGGCCGCCGGATGAAGACGTCGAGCGACATCGCGCGGCGGCCTCGTCAGCGCCGCGGGCCGACCGGCCCCGCCGGCGCGCCGGGCGCCTCGGCGCGGCTCCGCGCGTTCACCGGCTCGCCGTCGCCGATCTTCTGCAGCCCGGAGACGATCAGCCGCTCGCCGGCCGCGAGACCGTCGAGCACCAGGTAGTCGTCGCCGACGATCGGGCCCAGGCGCAGCGGGCGCTGCCGGGCGACGGTCCGGCCGTCGAGCTGCTCGGTGACGAAGGCGAAGTACCGGCCGTTGAGCCGGGACACCGCGGTCACCGGCACCGCCAGGCCCGGCTCCGCGGTCCACACCAGGCGGGCCCGCACGAGCTGGCCGGTGCGCAGCCCGAGGTCGTCCTCAAGCGGCGCCTTGGTCAGGACCGACTGGGTCCGCTCGTCGACCTGAGGCGAGACGAAGTCGAGCGTCGTGGACCCGATCGTCGAGCCCGTGGCGTCGAGCAGCTTGACGGCGAGTCCCGGCTCGAGCCCCGCGGCCTGGCCCACGGGCACGTGGACGTAGAGCTCGAACGCGCCGCTCGCGTCCAGCGTGGTCAGCACCGTCGAGGTCGTGACGCGGTCGCCGACCCGCACCGGAACGTCGCCGACGACCCCGCCGGCGGGGGCCGTCACGCGGTGGTAGGCGAGCTGCACGCGCTCTTCGCGGATCTGCTCCTCGACCACGCGCAGCTGCGCCTCGGCGGTCCGCAGCGCGGTCTCGGCCTGCTCCTGCTCCTGCTCGCTCGTCGCACCGGCATCGAGCAGCAGCCGCTGGCGCGCAGCCTGTTGCCGCGCGTAGTCCAGATCGGCCTGGCGTGCGGCGTGGACCGACTCGAGGCTGGCGACGAGCGCGCGCTGGCGCTCGGCGTCGATCTCCACCAGCAGGTCGCCCGCCCGCACCCGCTCGCCCGAGCGCACGGCGATCCGGGTCACGAGACCCTCGACCTCCGGCTGGAGGGTGATCGAGCGGCGCGACTTGACCGCGCCGATGTACTCCGTCGCGCGCTCGAGCGGGCGCGGGGCCAGCGTCACGACCTCGACGTCCGGGATCGGTCGGCCGTGCGCCGCTCCATCCGCGCCGCTGCCGCAGCCGGCGGCGGCCGCCAGCACGCCGGCGACGATGACCCCGGGGATCGCGACCCGGCGTGCGGCACAAGGCGTCATCCGAGGCTCCGATTCGGCGGAAGCCCTTCACTATAAGGTGCGCGCCGGAGGCTGTCGAAGCCGAGGGCGGCGGCCCGGTCCGCGGGTCAGACCGCTTCGGTCACGAGCGAGCGCCCGCGCGTCTCCGGAAGCGTCCAGACCCACAGCGCCGCCAAGGTGGAGAACAGCGCGGCCAAGCCGATCCCGGCGGCGAGGCCGAAGCGCGGCTCGAGCAACGCGATCAGCACGGGTGCGAGGAACTGCACGCCGCGGGCCAGGTTGAGCACGGAGCCCATCGCCGCGTTGCGCAGGGCGGTGGGGAACAGCTCGGCCAGCATCGGGCCGAAGTTGCTCCACGTGCCGGTGCCCAGCCCGACGAGCAGCATCGCCCCGAAGATCAGCAGCGGGCGGCCCGAGAAACGCTCCCACAGCACGGTCAGGGGCAGCAGCCCGGTGGCCATCGTCAGCGCGAACAGCGAGAACGCGGGCCGCCGCCCCAGACGGTCGGAGAACCAGCCGAACGAAAGGTACCCCACGATCTCGCCCGCGAGGATCACCGCGTAGTAGCGGCCCGATGCCGCGAGCGTCAGGCCGCGCGAGCGGAGGTACTCGGGCAGCCAGGAGTAGGTCAGCCAGTACGCGGCGCCGTTCGCCGCCGTGAGCCCGAACGCCAGCCAGAAGCGCCGCGCCAGGTCGCCGCCGATCAGGCGGCCGAGGCCGCGGCCGAAGGCCGGCGTCCCGCCGCGCTGCCACAGGTCCGATTCCGGCATCCCGCGGCGGGCGAGGAAGGCGAGGAGCGCCGTCGCGCTCGAGCCGATCAGGCAGGCGCGCCAGCCGATCTGCGGCGCGACGAGCGTGCCGACCAGCGTCGCCAGGCCGACGCCGACCGGCGCGCCGGTCTGGAGCAGCGCGCCGGCGCGCCCGCGACGGGCGGGGGGGAAAGTCTCCGCGACGAGCGCGTGCCCCGCGGCCCACTCGCCGCCCACGCCCAGGCCGGTGATCGCCCGCGCCACCAACAGGAAGCCCTCGCTCCAGGCCAGGCCCGAGAGCAGGCTGCCGAAGCTGTAGAGCAGGATGGTCCACGAGACGAGCGTGCGCCGCCCGTAGCGGTCGGCCAGCAGGCCGCTCGCGACGCCACCGACGGCGGTGGCGGCGAAGGACAGCCCGAGCGCGCGCGCATGACCCATGCGCGACAGCCCGAGGTCGTCGCTGATCGCGCGCGTGAGGAAGGTGTAGAGGATCAGGTCGTAGAAGTCGAACGTCCAGCCCAGGAACGCCAGGGTGAGGATCCGCCGGTGCGTGGCGGTGACGGTCGGCGACTCGCAGAGCAGCATGCGGCGACTATCGGCCATCGGCCCGACCGTGCCCTCGCGGCGTCACGGGCGCGGGGGCGAACCGACGAGCGTGCCCAGCTCCCGCCGGAGACCGTCGAGCGCATCGACCACCGGGTAGCCGGCGAACTGTGGCGCGGGCGGGTGCTGTTCCCAGCGCGGGCCCGGCGGGTAGAGCGCGACCACGTCCCACACGACGGTGTCGGCGCTCAGTCCCTGCTCGAGGTTCCAGGCGCCGGGTGCGGCCTGCGTCGCGGCGACCCAGGCGGACGAGAGCAGCTTGTCCGGATCCCAGTACTGTCGCCCCCTGGCGTCCTGCAGCAGCGCCAGCACGCCGTCACGCGGTGGCGCGACGTCGGTCCACAGCACCGGCTCCCACACGACGAACGCCCTGATCTCCCGCGCCGGGTGATCGGCGAGCACGGCTTCGAGTGCGGAGGCCCCCCGCACGCAGACGAATCAGGTGGGGGACAGGAGCGCCACCAGCCGGACCTCGTCACCCGCGGCGTTGAACGCGTCGCGAAACGCCGCGAGCCCTTCCCGCGAGAGGTCCGTGAGCGGCGCCTGGCCGGCCGGGGTCGCGCGGGGTGCCAGCAGGTGCCAGCCGACGACCCCGCCGCCGGCGAGGGCGAGCGCGGCCGCCACCAGCAGGATCGAGCGCCGGACGATGCTCCCGCGGGAGAGCGCCATGCCGCGGATGATACCTCGGGACTCGGAGCCGGGAGCCGCCGGGTCGGTGCGGGAGCCTCGATACGGCGCCACCCTGGGGCGCTCCTGCGCCATGACCCGAAGCCGCGGGTCCGATCTCGCCGGGGACCCGGTCGTCGAGCCCGTCGGTCTTCCCACACCTCGATCACCCGAGTCCAGCTTCGCGGTACCAGGTACGATGTCGCTGGCACGAGCCCGGGCGATCTCGGGAGGAGGGGACGATGGCGCGAATCGATCTCTATTACCACCGCCCGTCCTGACAGGGCTGCGAGCGCACCCGTGAGGTGCTGGCGGCGCGCGACGCGGAGATCGTGGCCCAGCGCTCGGCGAGGAAGGAGCCGCTCACCGACGCCGAGGTGCGCGACCTCCTGCGGAAGGTGGGTCATGTCGTGATCGCGCGCGGCGCCCGTGCGACGACGCTCGCGGCGCGGTCGGTCCGGATCGCGGACCTGAAGGGTCCCACGGGGAACTACCGCGCGCCGATGGTGCTGCGCGGGAAGACGCTGCTGGTCGGCTTCAACCGCGCGGCTCTGGACGAACTGCTGACAACGACCAGGATGGTCGCCGAGGAGCCAAACTGAGGTGTCGCTGTTGAACGCCCGAGGAGCAATCACGTGCGGCTCGTCGTGCCGCACCGTCATGCGGCGATGGATTGGCCACAAGCCGGCACGCGCGAATCAACCGCCTCTGTTGGGGGGGGTGGTTTGCTCCCGCCGGCCCGGCGCAATGTCGTTGCTTTCGCCTCGGTCGGCTCGTACCATCGAGGCGGGTCGACGGGAGTTCCAGTGTGGTGAGTTCGAACCCGGCGAAAGTCGACGGGCTGTGGAGAGAAGGGTTCGTCCTCGATGTCCACACGCTGAGCAGCGACTATCTCGGTGACGACGAATTCGGTCGCCCGATATTCCACAGCACCCGGACCGAGCTTGGGGAACTGTTGTACCGGCTCAAGTACAAAGCGGATCCTTCTGCGGTGGACGGCATCGTAGAGAGCGCTGCCAGTTTTGTCAGATCTTGGAATCCCGGCGCGGAGATCATCGTGCCCGTCCCTCCGACCAGAGCGAGCCGGCCTCACCAGCCGGTGGTCACGCTCGCGACGGCTCTTGGGGTCCACCTTGGCCTTCCGGTTCACCTCGAGTGCGTTCGTCTTCGAAAAGACATCCCCGAACTCAAGAACGTATACGATTTCGAGACTCGGCTCCGTCTACTCGAAGGCGCTCACGTGGTGGATCAAGCGGTGGTCACCGGACAGAGAGTGTTGCTGTTCGACGATCTGTTTCGGTCCGGAGCCACGGTGAATGCCATTACGAAGGGCCTCTGCGCGGCCGGTGCGGCGGACGTATTCGTCCTCGCGATCACCCGCACGCGGAGCAAGAAATGAGCAAGGTGTTCATTGGCGGCTCGCGCCGCGTCACCCGCCTCCCTGCGGTGGTTCGTCAGCGCATCGATCGGATGATCGCACAGAAACTCCCCATTGTGATCGGGGATGCCAACGGCGCTGACAAGACGGTCCAGGCTTACCTGGCGAAGCGTGGGTACGGTGCTGTGGAGGTTTTTTGCGTTTCTGGAAACTGTCGCAACAACCTCAAGGGGTGGAAGGTTCGAGAGGTTGCGGCTCCCCATTCTCGGCGTGACTTTGCGTTCTTCGCTTCGAAGGACGAGGAGATGGCCAAGGATGCCGACCTCGGCTTCATGATCTGGGATGGCAAGAGTTTTGGAACGCTGGCGAATGCCTTCAGGCTCATCGATCATGGAAAGAAGGTCGTCGTCTTCGTTGAGCCGGAAGAGACGTTCGTCACGATTCGCAGCGCGCGGGACTGGAGTCGATTCGTTTCTGACTGCGATCCGGACTTGAGAGAACGCCTGACGAGGATCGCTCAGCCCACCACAGCGACGCCATCCCGTGCAAAGCGCGCCGGGCTGTTGTAGCAGCCGACAACCTTGGACGTGGGACCCTACGCGCGCGCGGCGAACTCGGCCAGGCGCACCGGCAGGCGCTTGCGCCCCCAGCGCCCCGGGGGGCCGGCGAAGCGGCCGGCACACGGCGTGCGGCACGTGGGGCAACGGCCCTGGTCGTCGAGGCGCCAGTCGAGCAGTTCGTACCAGTCCCGGCGTACGAGCGCGTCGCCGCAGCCGTGACAGTAGGTCGTGTCGCCCTCCGGATCGTGCACGTTCCCCGTGTAGGCGTAACGCACGCCGTTGCCGCGGGCGATCTCGCGTGCCCGGCTCAGCGTGGCCGGCGGGGTCGGCGGGTGCTCCAGCATCTTGTAGTCCGGGTGGAAGGCGGAGAAGTGCAGCGGAACGTCCGGGCCGAGGCGCTCGACGACCCAGGCGGAGAGCGCGTCGATCTCGCCCGGGGAGTCATTCTCGCCCGGGATGACCAGGTTCGTGATCTCGAGCCACACCTCCGTCTCGCGCTTCAGGTAGACGAGCGTGTCCAGCACCGGCTGCAGGTGCCCGGCGCAGATCTGGTGGTAGAAGCGCTCGGTGAAGGCCTTGAGGTCGACGTTCGCGGCGTCCATGTGGCGGAAGAACTCGGCGCGCGGCTCCTCGCAGATCTCGCCCGCGGTGACGGCGACGGTCAGGACGCCCGCCTCGTGGCAGGCGGCGGCGACGTCGATCGCGTACTCCATGAAGATCACCGGGTCGTTGTAGGTGAAGGCGACGCTGCGGCAGCCCAGCTCGACCGCGGCGCGGGCGATCGCCTCGGGCGAGGCGGCGTCGGCGAGCGTGTCGACCTGGCGCGACTTGCTGATGTCCCAGTTCTGGCAGAAGCGGCAGCCGAGATTGCAGCCGGCCGTGCCGAACGACAGGACCGGCGTGCCCGGAAAGAAATGGTTCAGCGGCTTCTTCTCGATCGGGTCCACACAGAAGCCGCTCGAGCGCCCGTAGGTCGTCAGCACGACGCGCCCGTCCTGGCAGGCGCGTACGAAGCACATCCCGCGCTGGCCCTCGCGCAGCTTGCAGAAGCGCGGGCACAGATCGCACTGGATGCGCCCGTCCTCCGTCGCGTGCCAGTACCGCGTCGGATGCGTCTCGACCACGGCGGGACCCTCGTTTGCTGCCGGCGGCGGCTGCGGCTCCTGTGCGGATTATACCGCCGGCCGGCCGCGGAGTCCGCCGGAGCGGCCGTCGCGACGGCAAGGCCGCGATTCCGGCGGGCTCGCCGCGTTCCCCGACGATCGCCGAAAGGCCGCCCTTTCGGCGTGCGCTTGTACGCAGACGATCGTCGCGGTGCTGTGGATTGCCTGCGGAGGCGAGCGTCGAACCGGCGCTACCGCCAAAGCGGTGCGAGTTCGAGGGTCAGGCCGGGCCAGTCCGGATGGCGGACCGAGGCCGCCGCACCGCCCTCCGCCGCCACGGCGTAGCGACCGTGCTCGAGCCGGCAGCACTCGACCCGCCGGACGTCCGGGTCCACGAGCCAGAGATGCGGGACGCTCAGCGCTGCATAGCGCGCGGCCTTGCGATTCCGATCGTGCTCGCGGGTCGCGGGAGAGAGGATCTCGACGACGAGCAGGGGAGCCCCTTCGAGTCCTCGTTGCGACACTTGCTCGGGCCGAGCGACCACGAGGTCCGGCTGGACGACGTCGTGGGCGCTCAGGATCACGTCGATCGGGGCGTCGAACACCTCGCCCAGGGACCGCCCCTCGAAGTACGCCTCGATCTGCCGCTGCAGCCGCTTCGACGCGTGCTGGTGAGCGGTGCTCGGAGCCGGCGTCACGTGGAGGCCCCCTTCGAGGATCTCGTACCGCTTGCCGTCGTCCGCGATCGCGGCGTAATCGGCGTAGTCGAGCTTGCGATTCAGGCCCGGGCGCATGCGGCTCCGTTCCGTGTGACCGTGGGAACAGCGTACGTCGGTGCGACCGGGTGAGCAAGGGGCTGACGCGTGCTCTCGTTCTGGCCCCGCAACGCCGGGTGACGAGCGGCGTAGCTTGGCGTTGGGGACACGCGATACGGTCCGCACGCGGAGCACGCCCGAGGGATCCGCACGCGGCCCTCGCGCGTGGAGCGCCGCCTGTGCCCTCAGGGGTGCGGCGAGGCGGGCGCGAGCCCCAGGATCCGCCGCGTGGCCTCCTCGAGCCGCGTCAGGCCGGCACGTTTGCCGAGCGCGAGCGCCTCCTCCGGGGCGACGCCGTCGACCAGCGCCGCCTCGAGCGCGAGCAGTGCCCCGACGCGGTTGCCGCTGGCGCAGTGGAACAGCACCGGCTCCCCGGCCGCCCGGCGCAGCGCCTCGTCCAGCCGGCGCGCGTTGGCCTCGGTCAGGTCCTGGGCGCCGGCGATCGGGATGTGGACGTAGCGCATGCCCAGGCCGGTCACGATCGTCTCCTCGCCCGCGAGCCGCCCCGCCTCCCCGGCGGGCCGCAGGTCGATCACGACGCGATAACCCAGCTCCGCCGCGCGCACGAGCTGCTCGCGCGTCGGCTGACCGCCGGTCAACAGGCCGTCGGCCGGAACGCGCGCCTCGGGGATGGCGAGCGGCGGGGAGCCGCCGGGTTCGGGCGCGCCCTCCCCGCTCCGGGCGCCGGCGGAGACGAGCGCCGAGACCGCGATCAGCAGGCCCGCGACCGGGTGAATCCCGCGGACGCGCATCTCAGGCCGTCTGCTCCTGGAACTCGCCGGCGAAGCGGACGAAGGCCCAGAACACGAGCGCCGCCACCAGCATGTGCACGGCCAGCACGTACCACACGGCCTGGGGCATGCCGGCGTCGCCCAGCCGGCCGTAGAGCGAGGTGTAGATGAAGCCGCTCGTGAACCCGCCGATCATCGTGCCCAGGAAGTTCGACCCCATGTACAGCCCGGCCTTCTCCTTCGGCGCGATCCAGGTGATGTACTCCTGGATCCGCGGCGAGGTGATCATCTCGCCGACGGCGAACAGCAGGATGCCGAGGAACACCAGCGCCGCGGCGCCCGTCGCCGCGCGGCCGAGGATCGCCAGGCCCACGGCCGAGACCACCAGGCCGAAGATGAACGACGGCATCGCGCGCCGCCGCTCGAAGAACCACGAGACGGGCAGCTGCAGCAGCATGATCATCCAGCCCGTGTGCGAGATCGACTCGCCGAGGACGTGCCGCACGCCGTCCTGCTCGTGGGACAGGACGCGCAGCAGCCACGGACCGAGCAGCGGGATCCACCCCAGTCCGCTGTCCAGCACGCGGTACAGCGCGGCCGTGTCGAGGTTGCTGTCGACGTACAGCGCGCACAGGTTGAAGAAGGCCCAGAACGGCAGCCAGAAGAACAGCCCGAGCAGCACCAGGAACGACGCGAACTTGAGATCCGACAGGACGACGACGATCTCGCGCAGCTTCTTCCCCAGCGTGTCGCTGCTGGCCTCGCGCGGCGGCTCCTTGTAGAACAGCAGCGTGATCACCAGCATCACTCCGATCGCCACCGCGGCGGCGGCGAACGCCGCGTTCCACGAGATCGCGCGCAGGTAGCCGGCCACGATCGGGCCGAGCGAGCCGCCGACGTTGACCATCAGGTAGAAGATGCCGAAGCCGAGGGTCTTGTTCGTCCCGTCCGTCGTCAGCCGCACGGTGCCCGAGATCAGCGGCTTGAAGATCCCGGCGGCGAAGCCGATGAACAGCATCGTCAGCGCGATCCCGGAGAAGGACTTGGTCAGGATCAACAGCAGGATCGACGGCAGGTAGGCGAGGTAGGAGATGATCAGCACCCGCTTGAACCCGTAGCGGTCGGCGAGCGAGCCCGAGAGCACCGGCACGCCGTAGGACAGGAACAGGAAGATGCTCTGGACGATGCCGAGCTGGTCGCGGCTGTAGCCCAGGTGCTGCATGTAGATGCCGAAGCCGAAGTAGATGCCGTAGTAGCTGAAGCGCTCCAGCACCTCGATCAGGTTCGCCACCCAGAACACGGGCGGGAACGGCGTGCGTCGTGCCATGGGGTCCTCCCGAAGCCGAGCAGGGCGGCCGATTATATACGGGGCCGGGCTCCGCGCTCGGCGCTCGCGCGGGTCAGGGTGACGACTCGACGCCGAACCCGGCGAGGACGGGCAGCGCGGGGTCGCCCGAGCCGGGCCCGACGTGGATCACGAACGGCTCGATCGCGTCGTGCGCGGCGTCGGTCGAGAGCTTCCAGTAGAGCAGCCCGGCCAGCTCCCCCGGCCGCTCGCGGCTCGCCCGGCGCAGCCCGGCCAGCGCGCGGGCCCGCTCCTCGCGGTCGACGGGCTCGTCGCCCCAGACGACGAACTCGCGCGCGTGCCTCTTCCATCCGACCACCGCGAACCCCTCGTGGTTCCAGGGCTCGACGGTCGAGTGCCGGCGGAACGTGTAGCCGATCTCGGTCAGCAGCAGCGGCCGGTCGCCGAGGCCCTGGGCCCGACGCAGCTCTCGCACGCGATCCAGGATCGTGCGCCAGCTCGCGGCGAACGCCTCGACCGTGCGCGGCGCCTCGAGGTTGGGCCGCAGCGGGAAGTAGGCGTTGATCCCGATCAGGTCGAGCTGCCGCCAGAACCCCACGGCGCGATAGCTGTCGAAGTTGGCCGCGAAGGTCAGCCGGCCGGAATAGACCGCGCGCACGCGCTCGATCAGCTCGACCCAGCGCTCGTTGATCAGGACGCGCCGCGCGTTGACCCGGCGCAGCGTGTGCGGACCGCGGCGCAGGTGGACCTGCTTGCCCCAGGCGATCTGGCTGCGGAACCTGGCGTCCAGCAGCTGCTCCAGGTCGGCGTAGCTCTCGCGGCCGCTCACGCCCAGGTGCCGCTCCTCGATCCGATCGGCGAAGCGCAGCGCGCGCCGGCGCGACAGCCGCTGGTACCAGGCGTGGCCGTGGTAGTTCTTCAGGTTGCCCCAGCGCGAGAGCGGCAGCGTCTCGTCCAGCTCGTTCAGCTCGCTGCCGACTCCCAGCACGTCGACTCCCTCGCGCTCGGCGATCCCGGCCCACAGCAGCGCAAAGCGCGCGTACTGCTCGAACCACGAGCGCAGCGCGGCCTCCGATGCCGGCATGATCATGCCGTGCCACAGGAATTCGTTGCGCGGGAAGGCATGGTCGAGCGCGACCCGCAGGATCAGCACCACGCGCAGGCCACGGGCCTTCGCCGCGCGGATCTCGGCGACGACGCTCGGCTCCTCGTCCGCGTACCACAGGTGGTCGTCGTCCCAGTCGCCCTGGTGCGCGTAGACGGTCGCGGAGACGGTGTTCAGCCCCGCATCGTGCAGCGCTTCGGCCCAGCGATCGAGGTCCCGCTCGTGGACCTGCGTGCCGCCGACGTAGAGTTCGGCCGGCGCTGCGGCGACGATCGTGCAGGCGGCCGCGGCGACGACGACGGCGACCAGTCCGAGTCGGCAAATCGGGCGGCGCTGCAGGCGGAGCGCCGTCACGCCGGCGCGCCCGCCCCCCGTGCCCGGTGCGGCACGCCGCATGCCGCACGCGCCGGCGAGCCGGGCGGCGGTTCTCATCGCTCGCGGCTCCCGGCGGGAAGCCGCGCCGGCAGCTCGTCGTCCCCCAGCTCGGCGCACAGCGCCTCGAGGTCGGCGCGGCGCGCTCCCCGCCACTCGAGGTCCTCCGGCCGCTCGGAGAGCGGCACGTCGGTTCGCAGCGTCGCGAGCGTCCGGTACAGCTCCAGCTCGCCGCGATGCTGGCGCAGGCTCGCCGCGAGGCCCGGCGCGCCGCGGACCGAGAACGACCACTGCGCCGGATCGTCCGGGATGCGGTCGGCCCGGCCGTGGGCGGCGAGGGCCAGGCTCGCCGCGCGCTCACCCCAGCGCGGGATGCCGGGGATGCCGTCGGCGGCGTCGCCGACGAGGGCCAGCCAGTCGGGGATCGACGCCGGCGCGATGCCGAAACGCTCGCGGACCGCCGCCTCGCCGCTCGTCGTGCGCCGGCGGCGGTCGCGCAGGACGACCCGCTCGCCCTGCACGCACTGCGCGAGGTCCTTGTCCGGGCTGCAGACGACCACGCGCTCGACGGGCGCGGCCGCCGCGAAGCGGGCGGCGGCGGTGGCCAGCGCGTCGTCCGCCTCGAACTCGACCATCGGCCAGACGACGAATCCCAGGGCGCGCGCCATGCGCTCGGCCGTCTCGAACTGGGCCAGGAGCTCGGGCGCGACGCCCGTCCCGTCCTTGTAGCCGGCAAACAGCGCGTTGCGGAACGACTCGATGACGTGATCGAAGGCGACCGCGACGTGGGTCGCACCCTCCGTGCGGACGAGCGACAGCAGCGAGCGGCCGAGCCCCAGCGTTCCGCCCACCTGGCGTCCGTCGGGCGCGGTCGCGGCCGGGGCGCCGAAGTGGGCGCGGAACAGCTCGTAGGTTCCGTCGACGAGATGGAGCTGCACGCAGGGCGAGTGTAGTGCGCGCGCCGGGGACGGCTCCACCCCTGCCGTGGGGCGGGACGCGTCACCTTGGGCGAGCTTCCTCGAGGGGTCCGAGCGTCGATGACTGTCGCGTGCCCCGCGGATGCCGACACCCACCGCGACGCGCCCCGGCCTGGATCGGTGCGCCGACGTCCGCGGCTTCGCGGAGCGTTCCGCCGGGTGCGGCGACGGAACGCCGCCGCGCGGAGCGCCGGCCATCCAGGCCGGCAGAATCGCCGAGGCGAAGCGACAGAAGTCGCCGCTCCGGGCAGCGGGAGGCCGCCGCTCGTAGAATCCCCTGGCGGTCGGCGGATCGATCGCCCATGAGCGGTTCCTCGACCCATCCCTCCTGCCGGCGCCGGGACGGCGGGCGGGGAGTTCCTCCCGGCCGGCGGAGGTCCGTATGTCCCACCGCGGTCGCGCGACGATCGTCGCGCTCTCGCTGGCCGTCGTGCTGCTCGTGCTCACGCGCGCCGACGAGATCGTGTCGCAGAAGATCGAGCAGGTGTTCGTCACGAACTTCCCCGAGGTGCAGGCGATCGAGGGGAAGGTCTCGCTCCTGGAGCCGATCCACCAGACCGCGCTGCGGACGTTCAAGGAGATCCTCGTCCCGCCGGTGCGACCGCACGAGACGACGCGGCTGATCGAGGCCGGCACGCTCGACACGTCCGGCTTCCCCGCCGTGGTGCTCAGCCTGCACGGCACGACCAAGGGTGACGTCAAGCGCTCGGGGACGGTCGGCGCGATCCTGTTCCCCGAAGAGGAGCGCATCCTGCAGGGCTTCAACGAGCTGGGGCTGATGCCGTTCTCGCTCGAGGCCACGGCCCACGGCGTGTCGGCCGACACGCCGTACTTCGCCTCGGCGCAGCCGCGCTACGGCGTGGCGTTCAACCGCTACCGTGTGCTGCTCTACAACACCACGGACAAGAGCGTCACGGTCGACCTGTACGCGTACCTGACGAACTGACGCGCCCACGGAGTGCCGGTACCTGCACCGGCCTGTCGTGTACCGTGAACAAAACCGCGCGGGCCGCCGGCCCCGGCGGGCCGGTTTGCAGAACGCCGAAGTCGCCGCTGAGCCCGAGCCCCCGAAGGGCACAGGCGGGTGAACGCGGCGCCCGCTGGGGCCGGCGGCCCGCGCGGTCTGCTTCAATGGGGCCGCGCTCCGAAGAGCGCGGAAGGTTCGACCGCCCCGTCGGGATCGCGCAACGCGACCGTGCTTCAATGGGGCCGCGCTCCGAAGAGCGCGGAAGGCACCGGGCTCGGAACTGTAGGCGTAGACGAACGTCGCGCTTCAATGGGGCCGCGCTCCGAAGAGCGCGGAAGGGAAGACCGGGACGCGCGAGATCGACGAGTCGGACCGCTTCAATGGGGCCGCGCTCCGAAGAGCGCGGAAGGCATGCGTCCGAGTTCACGCCGGACGTCGACCCCTGGGCTTCAATGGGGCCGCGCTCCGAAGAGCGCGGAAGGAGGGATGGAGTTCCCCGGTAGCGCAACGTTCGTCATGCTTCAATGGGGCCGCGCTCCGAAGAGCGCGGAAGGGACCAGCATTGACGCGTCCGCCATGCAGCGCTCCATGCTTCAATGGGGCCGCGCTCCGAAGAGCGCGGAAGGACCTAACCTGCCGCCCGACCGGGAGGTGGCCCCATGGCTTCAATGGGGCCGCGCTCCGAAGAGCGCGGAAGGCAGGCAACTACAACATCTTCGCGACGACAACCGGCAAGCTTCAATGGGGCCGCGCTCCGAAGAGCGCGGAAGGGCGGCGGTCGCCTTGTGGGCCGCGCGAATCCTGCCGCTTCAATGGGGCCGCGCTCCGAAGAGCGCGGAAGGCGCCCGCGCTGCCGGGCGGATCATCCGAGTCTACGACGCTTCAATGGGGCCGCGCTCCGAAGAGCGCGGAAGGGAGCTGGCCGAGCGCCGCCGCGCGAAGCGAAAGGGTGCTTCAATGGGGCCGCGCTCCGAAGAGCGCGGAAGGCCGCCGATCCGATCGCGGCACGCAAAGCCGCAGACAAGGCTTCAATGGGGCCGCGCTCCGAAGAGCGCGGAAGGAATCCCGGAGCGTAGTTCGTGCGAACACCATTCGACGCTTCAATGGGGCCGCGCTCCGAAGAGCGCGGAAGGTCCAGCGCTGGGCCGTGGATCCGGCGGGCCAGCTCGCGCTTCAATGGGGCCGCGCTCCGAAGAGCGCGGAAGGTCGGGCCAGACCTGGCCGTAGCGTCCGCCGATCGAGCTTCAATGGGGCCGCGCTCCGAAGAGCGCGGAAGGGAGCCGGCGGGCCGTGACCGCGGGGTGGCTCAGCCGGCTTCAATGGGGCCGCGCTCCGAAGAGCGCGGAAGGGCTGCTACGGCTACCACGACGGCCCGCGGCCGTGGGCTTCAATGGGGCCGCGCTCCGAAGAGCGCGGAAGGCCCCTGGCGCGCGTGGCGTTCACGGACGAGCGAGCGGCTTCAATGGGGCCGCGCTCCGAAGAGCGCGGAAGGCCAGCTCGCGAAGTGCGCCGAGGCGCTCGGGCTCCGGCTTCAATGGGGCCGCGCTCCGAAGAGCGCGGAAGGGGCAGTGACCACGCCGCGACCACGAAGGCGAGCAGCAGCGGCTTCAATGGGGCCGCGCTCCGAAGAGCGCGGAAGGACTGCCAGGTCCGCGTCTTCCGCGATGGCGTGGACTGGCTTCAATGGGGCCGCGCTCCGAAGAGCGCGGAAGGTCCCTGGACCTCGGGCCGGCCGATCACCTCAACACGGCGCTTCAATGGGGCCGCGCTCCGAAGAGCGCGGAAGGCGCGGCGATCAATCGCGAGTATACCGGCCTGTGGCAGCTTCAATGGGGCCGCGCTCCGAAGAGCGCGGAAGGCCATGTCGAGCGCGACGAAGCGGTCGCGATGACGTTGCTTCAATGGGGCCGCGCTCCGAAGAGCGCGGAAGGCGGCTGCACCGATTGCGGCGGCTCGAGGATCTCCGGGCTTCAATGGGGCCGCGCTCCGAAGAGCGCGGAAGGCGCCACTCCCGGAAGACGAAAGACGAGCTGGTCAAGCTTCAATGGGGCCGCGCTCCGAAGAGCGCGGAAGGTCGTCCGGCACTACCTGCGGCTGGAGGCGTGGAACGGGCTTCAATGGGGCCGCGCTCCGAAGAGCGCGGAAGGTCCGCCGGCTCGAAAGGACGCGAGCCGCTATCGCGGCCGCTTCAATGGGGCCGCGCTCCGAAGAGCGCGGAAGGCCGTCACGCCACCCTTGACGCCCACGGCCGGGTTCGAGCTTCAATGGGGCCGCGCTCCGAAGAGCGCGGAAGGACGAAGCTGGCGGCGGATCATACCGCACTGGAGGCGCTTCAATGGGGCCGCGCTCCGAAGAGCGCGGAAGGCAAGGAGGATGCTATGGCGGCAGCGGTGGCTGCCATGGCTTCAATGGGGCCGCGCTCCGAAGAGCGCGGAAGGATCCTGACGCTCGAAATCGGCCCGTCGCAGAGCGCGCTTCAATGGGGCCGCGCTCCGAAGAGCGCGGAAGGCGCCGGCTCGAGGCTGCGGCGGCGCGCATGGAATCGCTTCAATGGGGCCGCGCTCCGAAGAGCGCGGAAGGGAGCACGCAGTCAAGATCCCGCTGCGGGAGCTGGTCGCTTCAATGGGGCCGCGCTCCGAAGAGCGCGGAAGGGGCGTGGACCACAGCGACGTGACGGTGGTGCCGGCGCTTCAATGGGGCCGCGCTCCGAAGAGCGCGGAAGGCGCTCCTCCTCCGCCGCCTTCATGGCCGCCTCGGCGGGCTTCAATGGGGCCGCGCTCCGAAGAGCGCGGAAGGATCGTGGTCTCGGCCGAGCCGTCCTCGGGGCCGGCGCTTCAATGGGGCCGCGCTCCGAAGAGCGCGGAAGGCTTCACGTCCCCGGTGCCGATCATCGCCTCCGCTCGCTTCAATGGGGCCGCGCTCCGAAGAGCGCGGAAGGCAGGGCGTGTGGTGGGACGGGTCGTCGGCGCCGAGTGCTTCAATGGGGCCGCGCTCCGAAGAGCGCGGAAGGGCCGCAGTACCAGGCGATGGGGTACGACTTCCGGCAGCTTCAATGGGGCCGCGCTCCGAAGAGCGCGGAAGGTTGGTCATGTCGATGATCGACGCGCACGCCGCGGGGCGCTTCAATGGGGCCGCGCTCCGAAGAGCGCGGAAGGCGGCAACCACCGGCTGCGGCGAGCCGCCAAGGGAGGCTTCAATGGGGCCGCGCTCCGAAGAGCGCGGAAGGCCGGCTCCGTATTCGTCGCGCCGCGCCGCGGGAGCGCTTCAATGGGGCCGCGCTCCGAAGAGCGCGGAAGGGCCGAAGCCGACCGGAAGGCCCGCGCGGAAGCGGAGGCTTCAATGGGGCCGCGCTCCGAAGAGCGCGGAAGGGCTTCCGAGGCTACCGGGACGGCGACACCGACGTTCCGCTTCAATGGGGCCGCGCTCCGAAGAGCGCGGAAGGTGGCTGCGGCATCCCCCGGGCGCCCCGCTGATCCCGCTTCAATGGGGCCGCGCTCCGAAGAGCGCGGAAGGGCCGTCGCCTCCAGGCTCAACCGTGACGGCATCCGGCTTCAATGGGGCCGCGCTCCGAAGAGCGCGGAAGGCTTGGGGAACGCTCCGGGCCGCGCTCGGCAGGAGTTGCTTCAATGGGGCCGCGCTCCGAAGAGCGCGGAAGGTACCCGTAGGGGCTGTCGGGCTGCCGCTCGAACGGGCTTCAATGGGGCCGCGCTCCGAAGAGCGCGGAAGGATCCGCGCCGTACTCCGCAACTTTGAGACAAGCAACGCTTCAATGGGGCCGCGCTCCGAAGAGCGCGGAAGGGCGGCCGGCACGGTCGGGGTGACGCACAAGGGTGTGCTTCAATGGGGCCGCGCTCCGAAGAGCGCGGAAGGGACTCCGGCGAGCGCGATCCGCGCGGGCTCGCCGTAGCTTCAATGGGGCCGCGCTCCGAAGAGCGCGGAAGGAACGGGCAGCCTTCTGAAGGTGTCGAGTGAAGGGGGCTTCAATGGGGCCGCGCTCCGAAGAGCGCGGAAGGGTAGGGCTCGGTCGAGCAGCTCGAGCACGCGCGGGGCGCTTCAATGGGGCCGCGCTCCGAAGAGCGCGGAAGGGAACCCGAACCTCGGCGGCGGCACGATCATCGGGTTGCTTCAATGGGGCCGCGCTCCGAAGAGCGCGGAAGGAGATCGTTCCGAAGTCCTCCGGCTCATCATACTGCGCTTCAATGGGGCCGCGCTCCGAAGAGCGCGGAAGGGTACACGGTCCCCATGCCGCCACCGACGACGGTCTGCTTCAATGGGGCCGCGCTCCGAAGAGCGCGGAAGGAGGGGACTGGGCCGCATCGTTCACCGCGGCGAAGCTGCGGCTTCAATGGGGCCGCGCTCCGAAGAGCGCGGAAGGGACCGCCCCGGGATGCCGACGCCCGAGGCTGCTCGGTGCTTCAATGCAGGGCTCCTGACCTACCCGCAGTCATTTCTGCAACGCTGGCGCCTCGAAATGGAGGCGCAGGTCGGAGCCCGGGTAGAGCGGTGCGTCTTGGTTGACGAGGGCACAGAGTTCTCCGA
>Ga0187893_10002520_pt1 | contig 40000 bp, 37 predicted proteins | sample MA1701074metaG_FD_139574 | JGI IMG/M metagenome (GOLD analysis project Ga0187893, IMG submission 139574) | White microbial mat communities from a basaltic lava cave in the Kipuka Kanohina Cave System on the Island of Hawaii, USA - MA170107-4 metaG ...
GCGCCCGCGCCGCCGCTTCGCCGCGCGGGCTTCCCGTAGAATCCGCCCGGACTGCGGCGCCGGGTTCGCGGTTTCCGCGCGCACGGCGCCAGAGGCCCAGACACGAACTTGTCCGCGACGCCCGCTCTGTCCGCATCGCCCGCCGCGGCGCGCCCCCACCGCCGGGCGGTGCTCTTCCTCCTCTTCACGGTCTCCGGCTTCGCCGGGCTCATCTACGAGTCGATCTGGAGCCACTACCTCAAGCTCTTCCTCGGCCACGCCGCCTACGCGCAGACGCTCGTGCTCGCGCTCTTCATGGGCGGGATGGCCGCGGGCGCGTGGCTCGCCGGCCGCTATTCGGGGCGCATCGGGAACCTGCTGCGCGGGTACGCCCTGGTCGAGGCGGTGATCGGCCTCGCCGCGCTCGTCTTCCATGCGCTGTTCGTCGCGACCACCGACGCGGCGTACGACTCGCTCCTGCCGGCGCTCGGCTCGGACACCGGCGCCGCGATCGCGAAATGGACGCTCGCGGCGGCGCTGATCCTGCCGCAGTCGGTGCTCCTCGGCGCGACCTTCCCGCTGATGAGCGGCGGCCTCCTGCGCCGGCACCCGGAGCGGCCGGGCGAATCGCTCGCGCTGCTCTACTTCACCAACAGCCTCGGCGCCGCGGCGGGGGTGCTCGCAAGCGGGTTCCTGATGGTCGACCATCTCGGCCTGCCGGGAACCATCAAGGCGGCGGGCGCGCTCAACCTCGCGCTCGCGGCGATCGTCTGGTTCATCGCGGCGGGGCGCGATCCCGACCCGGCCGGCGCCGCGGCGGCGGCGCTCGCCCGCCGGGTGGAGGCGCGGGACGTGGACGCGCCGTGGCGGCTGCTCCTCGTCGTGGCCGCGCTCACCGGCATGGCCTCGTTCATCTACGAGGTCGCCTGGATCCGCATGCTCACGCTCGTGCTCGGCGCGGCGACGCACTCGTTCGAGCTGATGCTCTCGGCGTTCATCCTCGGGCTCGCCTGCGGCGGCTACTGGGTGCGCGGCCGCATCGACCGCGCCGCGAGCCCGCTCGCGTTCCTCGGCATCGTGCAGATCGTCATGGGCCTGCTCGCGCTCGCGACCCTGCCGCTCTACGGCGCGGCGTTCGACCTGATGGCGCTCGTCATCCGCGGCACCGCGAAGACCGACGCCGGCTACGGCATCTTCCTCGCCGCGAGCCACGGCATCGCGCTCGCGGTGATGTTCCCGGCGGCGTTCTGCGCCGGGATGACCTTGCCGCTCGTCACCTTCGCGCTGCTCGCCGGCGGCCACGGCGAGCGCTCGATCGGCGCGGTGTACTCGGCCAACACGCTCGGCTCGATCGCCGGGGTGGTGTTCGCCGCGCACGTCGGCCTGCCGCTCCTCGGCCTGAAGGGCCTGATCACCGCCGGCGCGGCGCTCGACGTCGCGCTCGGCCTCGTCCTGCTGTGGCGCCTCGCGATCGCCGGGCAGCTGCCCGGACGGCGCGGCGCGGGCATGTCCGTGGGCGGCGCCCGCGCGGCGCTGCCGGGCGGGCTCACCGTCGGGCTCACGCTCGGCGCGATCGTGGCGTTCGTCGCGGTCGGGTTCGCCGTGACGCTCGACCCGCACAAGATGGCCTCCGGCGTGTTCCGCCGCGGCGACCTCTACACCGCGCAGGACGCGGAGCTGAAGTACTACCGCGACGGCAAGACCACCTCGGTCGCGCTGCTCGCGTTCCGCGAGGGCCTCTCGCTCCGCACCAACGGCAAGTCGGACGGCGCGATCAACCTCGGCGAGGGCGCGCGGATCTCCGACGAGGTCACGATGGTCCTCACCGCCGCGCTGCCGCTCGCGGTGAAGCCGGACGCGAAGCGCGCGGCGATCATCGGCGTCGGCACCGGGCTGACCACCCACACGATGCTCGGCGCGAGCTCGCTCGAGCGGGTCGACACGATCGAGATCGAGCCGGCGATGGCGGAGGCCTCGCGCGCGTTCGCCGCGCGCAACGCCTCGGCCTGGGCCGACCCGCGCAGCCGGCTCGTGTTCGACGACGCCAAGACCTACTTTTCGACCCACAACGAGCGCTACGACATCATCGTGTCGGAGCCGTCGAACCCGTGGGTGAGCGGCGTCTCGAGCCTCTTCACCACCGAGTTCTACCGCCACGTCCGGCGCTACCTCAATCCCGGCGGCGTGATGGTGCAGTGGTTCCAGCTCTACGAGATCGACCCGAGCCTGGTCGCCTCGGTCCTGCGCGCGCTCGGCGACAACTTCCCCGACTACGCGATCTACGCCGCGACCGACTCCGATCTCCTGATCGTCGCCGGCGACCGCGCGACGCTCGCGCGCCCGCTCGCCGACGTCTTCCGCATGCCCGGGGTCGCCGCCGAGCTGCGCAAGGTCCACGTGCAGACGATCGGCGACCTCGACGTGCGCCGGCTCGGCGGCCGCGACTCGCTGCACCCGCTCTTCCTCTCCTACGGCGCGCCGGCGAACTCCGACTACGCGCCCTACCTCGACCTCAACGCCTCGCGCTACCGCTTCCTGCAGAGCGGCGCCGGCGACCTGACGCGGATCGGAGCCGAGGGCGTGCCGCTCGTCGAGATGCTCGAGAGCCGCAAGCGTGCGCTGCGGCCGCTCTCCTACGACGGCGACGACTTCCTCGAGCGGATCGAGGCCGCGCGGCGCGCGCGCTACGCGCGCGACTTCCTGCTCGAGCCGAAGCCGCCGGTCGCGCCCGGCATTCCGGCCGAGCTGGAGAAGAACCTCGAGCTCGCGAAGCTGCGCGGGATCGACTGCATCGACGCGCAGGCCTACGACGTGTGGCTCCACTCGCTCTTCCATGTCGCGCGGCTCGTGAACCCCGTCCTCGAGCCGGCGGAGGCGAACGCGGTCTGGTCGCGATTCGAGCGCGCGCCCTGCGCGCGGCGGCTCGCGGCGGAGGACCGGCTGTGGCTCGCGCTCTTTCGCGCGGTCGGCGCGCGCGACGCGCAGGCGATGGCGCGCCACGCCGACGAGATCCTCGCCGCGGGCCAGGCGCTGTCGGCGAGCCACCGGCAGTACCTGCTCGCCGCCTCGCTCGCCGGGAACATCCTCACCGGCCAGCTCGATCGCGCGCAAGGCCAGTGGGACAGGCACTCGCCGGAGGCGACGCGATCCGGGCTGCCGCTCGACCTGCGGCTCCTCTACGCGTACCTCGGAGCAGCCAAGTCGGTGACCAAGGCGGCCGCGAAGACGGCGGCGGAGAAGTAGCCCGCCTCAGCGAACCTTGCCCGGGATCGGCGGCGCGGGCGGGGTCACGTCGCCGCACTGCGCGCGGTGGCGCAGCGCATGGTCCATCAGCACGATCGCGAGCATCGCCTCGGCGATCGGCGTCGCGCGGATGCCGACGCACGGATCGTGGCGGCCGGTCGTCTCGACCGTCGTCGGGCGGCCCTGGCGGTCGATCGAGCGGCGCGGGACGCGGATGCTCGAGGTCGGCTTGAGCGCGATCGACACGACGACGTCCTGCCCGGTCGAGATGCCGCCGAGCGTGCCGCCGGCGTTGTTGGAGAGGAAGCCCGCCGGCGTCAGCTCGTCGCCGTGCTCGCTCCCCTTCTGCGCGACCGCGGCGAAGCCGGCGCCGATCTCGACGCCCTTCACCGCGTTGATGCCCATCATCGCGTAGGCGATGTCCGAGTCGAGCCGGTCGTAGACGGGCTCGCCCCAGCCGACCGGCACGTTCTCCGCGACCACCCTCACTTTCGCGCCGCACGAGTCGCCGGCCGCGCGCAGCTCGTCCATGAACGCCTCGAGCCGCGGCACGACATCGGGATCCGGGGCGAAGAACGGGTTCCCGCCGACCGCCTCCCACGACTTGAACTCGATCGGGATCGGGCCGAGCTGCGCGAGGTGACCGCGGATCACGACGCCGTAGCGCTCGCGCAGCCACTTCTTCGCGATCGCGCCGGCGGCGACGCGGATCGTCGTCTCGCGCGCCGAGGCGCGCCCGCCGCCGCGGTAGTCGCGCAGCCCGTACTTCTGCCAGTAGGTGTAGTCGGCGTGGCCGGGGCGGAAGGTGTCGGCGAGCTTCGAGTAGTCCTTGCTGCGCTGGTCTTCGTTGCGGATCAGGAAGCCGATCGGCGTCCCGGTGGTGCGGCCCTCGAACACGCCCGAGAGGATCTCGATCGCGTCCGACTCCTGCCGCTGGGTGACGTGGCGCGAGGTGCCGGGCTTGCGCCGGTCGAGCTCCTGCTGGATGTCGGCGGCGGCGAGCGCCATGCCCGGCGGGCAGCCGTCGACGACGCCGCCGTACGCCGGCCCGTGGCTTTCGCCGAACGAGGTCACCGAGTAGAGCTTGCCGAGAGTGTTGCCGGACATGGTCGCGCCGTTGCAATGACGCGATCGAGTTTAGCATCCGGATATGGGAACCGACGATCCCGGCAAGCTGAAGGGCCCCGGCGGCATGACCATGCGCGAGGTGCATGAGCAGGTGAAGAAAAGCGTCGCGCGCGACCGCGCGGCGGAGAAACCGCGCAATCCGCTCACCCAGCCGCAGAGCCGGTGGCAGCGGGTGATGCGCTACGTCTGGGGGCGGAGCGGGCGGCGCTGAGCGCTACTGCTGCGGCGGCTCGGGCGGCTTCGACATCTGCCGGCCGAGACGCAGCGCCATCAGCCCGAGCAGCACGACCGCCCCCACGAGGCTGCCCCACAGCGTCCAGCGCTTCCAGTCGATGCGTTCGCCCTTGACCGCTTCGCCGCCGAGCGCCCGGGGCGCCGATGCCTGCGCGGCACCGATCGTCATCGCCGGCTTGGGGTCCGCGCCGCCCTCGTCCTTGTAGCCCGGCACCAGGGTGGCGATCGCGAACGCGGCGGGTTTCGCATCCCGGCTGCCGTACGCGAGCTGAAACGGCGCCGCGCCCCGCGCGGCGAAGACCAGCCGATGCGGCATCCAGCCCGCGCCGAGCACCGGCTGGCCGCTGCCGATCCCGCCGCCGCGCGGATCGACCTTCACCAGCCAGTGGCGATCGGCCGCGCCGCCGATCGCGATGTCGGGACTCTTCAGCTCCTCGCCGTCGCGATCGAGCCGGTACACCGTCGCGCCGGTCACGTGCCGCCACGGATCGGCCGGCCTCGCGCGCGCCAGGATCTCGATCACCGCCACGGTGTTCGGCTGCGGCAGCCCGAGGCGCAGGCGGTCGACCGGGAGCTGGCCGCCGAGATCGAACTCGAACTCGCCCGCCCCGTCCTTCACGGCGATGCCCGGCACGTCGTGCCACTGCCGCGGCGCCTCGACGACCGTCTCGCCCGGCTCGACCGCGAGGCCCGCGAGCTCGAGCGGCGCGGCGCGCCCCGGCCACGTCAGGCGCAGGTACTTCACCTTGCGCGCCGGGAACTCGATCCGCAGCTGCTCCAGCCGCTCTCCGCCCGCGGCGAGGCGCAGCACCGCCGCGCCCGCGGCGAGCGTCGTCCACTGCTTCAGATCGTCGCTCGCCTCGAGCGTCACTCGCGCCATCAAGTCGTCCGCCTTCGCCGGCAGCGCGAGCACGGCCGCGCGCACCGGGCCGTCGATCGCGCTCGCATCGGCGACGTACCCGACGAGCCTCGTGCCGCCCGCGGGCTTGCCGTCGCGGGTGCGGAGATCGACGGTGGTGCGCGCGCCGGATCTCGCGATCCGCAGGTCGAGGCCCTCGACGCCGGCGGGCGCGTCGGTGCGCAGGGGGAAGAGCGCCGCGCCGACCGGCGCCGGCACCGACTTCGCGGGGGCGGGCCGCGGGCGCAGGGCATGGGGGACGACCTCGTCCGCGGCGTTGAAGACGCGCACGTCGCCGAGATCGGCGCGCGCGACGCCCTCGTACACCGCGCGCGGCACCTCGACCTGGTAGAACGCCGCGCGGCCGTCGACCGCGAGCGCGATGCCGTAGGCGAAGTCCTGCGGCCGCTCGGCGGCGGCCGCCGCAGTCACCGCGGGCAGAACGAGCAGCAGGAGCGGGATCGGTCGCTTCATCGTGCTTCCTCGCGGGCTTTCGGCGGCACCGGCGAGAGGTAGCCGACGACGAGCATCAGCGCGCCGACGCCGAGGAACGACACGATCCGGGCGACCGTGCCGACGTTGGAGAGGTCCACCACGAACAGCTTCGCCACCACGACGAGCAGCAGCGCGCCGCCGGCGAGCCACGCCGCGCGCCCGCCGCGGCGGGTCGCGGCCACCATCGTCGCGAGCGCGATCAGCGTCCACAGGATCGAGAACGCGGTCTGGACGAGGTCCGACCGCAGCATCCGGTCGAGGTCGAACGGCACGTCGGCCCAGTGGTGCAGGGTCCGCAGCAGTACCGCGTTCCCCCAGACGAAGCCGGCGGCGGCCGCGAGCGCGTACGCCGGGGCGGGCGAACCGAGCTCGAACGCCGGGATCCCCCGCCTGCGCCCCTCGACGAACCACAGCGCGACCACGAGCACCGCGCCGGCGATGGCCAGATCGAGCGGGTTCAGCACCGGGACGTACGGCAGCGGCGACGGGTCGCCGTTCGACGCGAAGTTCACCAGCAGGGCCCAGAGCGCGAGGAACGCCGCGAGCGGCGCGCAGCCGGCGACGAGGTAGGCGTCGCGGTGCGCGGCGACCGGCCAGCCGAGCCGCGTCCCGCCGAGCGCGAGGAGCGCGAGCGCCGCGCCCGGCACGAGCGCCCAGGCGATCAGCGGCCACACCGCCTTGCCGCCGACGAGCTCGTCGATCGTCCAGCCGACCTCCCAGCTGCCGAGCGCGGCAAGGAGCCACAGCCCGGCCGCGTGCAGCCAGTACTGATAGCGGCTGCCCTCCCGCTCGTGGCGCTCGAGGACCAGGAAGTGCGCGGCGAACGCGAGCGGCCAGGCGATCCAGCCGAGGCGGGCGAACGGATGCGCAAGCTCGCCGACCCCGATCGCCGCGTGGACGGCCATGAGCGGAAGCTGCGCCAGCGCCGCGTAGCGCGCGGCGCGCCAGGCGAGGCGCGTCTGCAGGAAGCTGAACGCGACGCACGAGGCGGTGAAGAAGACGAGCGACGCATGGACGCGATACGCGGCCCGCACGTGGCGGTCGATCTCGTGCAGCCCCCCGGCGACCCACCAGAGGACGCCCCAGCCGAACAGCACTTGCGCGGCGATCCGCTCGCCGCGCGTGACCCGGTCGCGGTGCCGGTCGAGGTGCCACGCGCAGAACAGGCCGCCGAGCGCGAGGAACAGGCAGCCGAGGTAGAAGCTGTTGGCGACCGGCAGCGCGCCGGTCGCGCGACCGGCGTCGGCGAGGAACGCGAGCCCGGCGAGGAACTGCAGGCCGAGGCCGAAGACCCGCGCCGCGAGCCGCTGCTGCCGCACGCCGACCCAGACGATCGCCGCCCCTTCGAGCGCCCACGCCGCCGAGGTCCAGCGCCCCTCGAGCGCGAGCGGGATCGCGAGCGTCGCGAACACCACGCCGAGCGCGAGGTAGCACTCCGCGAGCAGCCGCAGCCGCTCGCCGGCACATCCCCACACCGCCTTGGCGAGCAGGAGATAGAGCGCGCCGAGTGCGGCCGCGCTCCATGCCGCGCCGTACTCGATCTCGCGCACGAGCCCGGTCTGGAGCCCGAACGCGACCAGCGGCACGCCGAAGACGAGCGTCGCATCGACGTAGCGCTCGAGCCTGCCCGCCTGGCGGCGGGCGAAGAGGAGCGGGATCGCCAGGTAGAAGAGGAAGAACAGGACGAGGAACGGCTCGGTGCTGGCGAAATGCGCCGGGCGGTAGAACTGCACGCCCCAGACCGTGCCGATCGCGAAGGTGAAGGCGAAGCCGACGAGATTCAGCACCCGCCACGCCTTGAACCAGGCGATCGCGAGGATGCCGGCGTTCAGCACCGCGTAGTAGCTGAAGAGCATCACGTGGCTGCCGTCGCCGGTGGAGGCGAGCACCGGCGCAAGGAAGCCGCCGGAGGCGCCGAGCACCGCGAGCGAGCGCGAGTCCTGGATCACCGCCACCACCGCCGAGAACGCGGCGACGCCGATGAGCAGCGCGAACGCCGCCCCGGGCGGGAGCAGGTGGTAGAGCCGGAACGCGGCGAAGACGACGAGGTACAGCACGCCGATGCCGCCGCCCTGGAGCGCGAGCGCGTAGCCGGCGCGCCGCTCGCGCAGCCGCCAGCCGAAGGCGAGCAGCGCGATCGCGCCGGCGGCGACGCCGGTGAGCCGCAGCTCGATCGGCGCGTGCACGTGCTCGTAGGCATAGCGCAGCAGGAACGCGACGCCGAAGAAGAGCACGATCACGCCGACGCGGACCACGGTGTTGCCGCCGGTGAGCCAGCGCCAGATCGCCGAGTCTTCGAGTCCCTTCGATCGGCGTTCGGGTGCCGTCGCCGGGGCGGGTGGCAGGTCGGCCGCGGCCGGGACGGATGGCGCGACCGGCGGCGAGACGCGCGGCGCGGTCGCCACCGGATCCGGCGCTCGCTCCGGTATCGCTGCTCGTGCGGGCTCGAATGCGGGCATCGGCGCCGTGGCGCCCTCGGGCGCCGGCTCCACCCCGACCAGCCGCGCGTCGAAACGGTCCAGCCGATGCTCGATCGTCTGCAGCCGCCGCTCGAGCGCGGCGTAGCGATCGTCCTGCGCGAGGCCGCGCTTGCGCCCGACGAGCCAGCCGATGACTCCGCCGACGATCGCGCCGGCGAGCCAGGCATCGCGCTCGACCGCGAAGCCGAGGGCTGCACCGATCAATGCGCCGATCATTGTAGGCATGTCGTTCCCTCCCGGCCGGCGCGCGCTAGCGCCAATCCCCGCGCAACGCCTGCACCTGCGCCTGCAGCGCCTCGGGCGTCGCCGCTTCGGGCACGAGCGCCGGCCCGGCGACGAGCCCGATGCGCGCGAACGGCGCGCGGCGGAACGGCTTCGTCATCGCCGCCCCGCCTTTGCGGCTGAAGAAGCTGCCCCACAGTCCGCGCAGGGCGAGCGGCACCACCGGCACCGGCGTATCCCCGACGATGCGCTGGACGCCGGGGCGGAACGGGGCGAGCTCGCCCGAGTCGGTGATGCGGCCCTCGGGAAAGATCCCGACGAGTTGCCCCTGGCCGAGCGCGCGCGCGACCTCGGCGAACGCGCGCTCCATCATGTCCGGGTCGACCTTGCGCGGGGCGATCGGGATCGCGCCCCCGGTGCGGAAGATGAAGCTCAGCACCGGGATCCTGAAGATCGCGTGATCCATCACGAACCGGATCGGCCGACGGCACGCGGCCATGATCACGACCGCGTCGACGAAGCTGACGTGGTTGCACACGAGCAGCGCCGGCCCCTCCTCCGGGATGTGCTCGAGCCCGGTCTTCTCGAGGCGGTAGACCGAGTGCACGAGCAGCCACGCGAGGAACCGCATCAGGAACTCGGGCACCTGCGCGTAGATGAACGCGGCGACCGCGGCGTTGAGCACCGCGGTGAGCAGGAAGAGCTGCGGCACGCTCGCCCCGAGGTGGAGGATGCCCGCGCCGAGGAGCGCCGCCGCGACGATGAAGAGCGCGTTCAGGATGTTGTTGCCGGCGATGATGCGCGACTGGTGCGACCGCTCGGAGCGGCTCTGGATGAGTGCGTAGAGCGGCACGATGTAGAAGCCGCCGAAGAGGCCGATCAGCGCGACGTCCGCGAGCACGCGCCAGGAGCCCGGCGCGGCGAGGAACGCGCCGACGCCGGCGGCGGCGCCCGCGGCGGGCGTCGCGGGGGTCGCGCAGAAGAGGTCGAGCGCGAACACGCTGAGGCCGATCGAGCCGAAGGGCACCAGGCCGATCTCGACCTTGTGGCCGGACATGCGCTCGCAGAGGAGCGAGCCGACGCCGATCCCGATCGAGAGCGTGGCGAAGAGCGCCGTGGCGACGCCTTCGTCGCCGCCGAGCCAGGTCTTCGCGTACGCGGGAAACTGCGCGATCAGCAGCGCGCCGAAGAACCAGAACCACGACACGCCGAGAATCGACAGGAAGACCGTGCGGTTGCGGCGGGTGAACGCGAGGTTGCGCCAGGTCTCGGTGAACGGGGTCCAGTCGATCGCGAGCCCGGGCTGTGGCGGCGGCGCGGCCGGGACGAAGCGGCTCATCGCGTAGCCGAGCACCGCCACGCCGATCGTCACCGCGGGCACGAGCAGTCCGGGTCCGGACGCCGCCGCGATCAGCACGCCGCCGAGAATCGTGCCGGCGAGGATTGCGAGCGAGGTCCCGGTCTCGACCAGCGCGTTGCCGCCGACCAGCTCGTCCTCGCGCAGCGCCTGCGGCAGGATCGCGTACTTCACCGGCCCGAACAGCGTCGAGTGGAACCCGAGCAGGCAGAGCGCGACGAGCAGCAGCACGACGTCGTGGCGCACGAACCCGGCCGCCGCGATCGCCATGATCGCGATCTCGAGCACCTTGACCAGGCGGATGATCCGCGCCTTGTCGTACTTGTCGGCGAGCTGCCCGGCGGTGGCGGAGAAGAGGAAGAAGGGCAGGATGAAGAGCCCGCCGGCGAGGTTCACCATGACCTCGGGCGCAAGGCCGCCGAAGCCCGCCGCCTGGAAGGCGATCAGGATCACCAGCGCCTGCTTGAAGACGTTGTCGTTGAAGGCGCCGAGGAACTGCACGCCGAAGAACGGCCCGAAGCGCCGCTCGCCGAGGAGCCGGAACTGGTTGCGCTCGGCCGGGGCCGGCCCGCTCGCCGGACTCGGCGGAATCGGCGGACTCGGCGGACTCGGCGGAATCGGCCGGCCCGGCGGACTCACGCGTTCTCCTTGACGTACCGGAGCACGGTCTCGAGCGCCTTAACGAGCGCCGCGCGGTCGACCCGGAACCAGGTCTCCTTGCCCCGTTTCTCGCGCCGGAGGATCCCGGCCTGATGAAGGATCTTGAGGTGGTGCGACACCGCCGGCCGCGAGAGCGTCGCGACCGCGGCGATCGCGCCGACGTTCAGCTCCTCGCCGCGGTCGAAGGTGAGGAGAATCCGCTGGCGGTGCTCGTCGCCGAGCGCGACGAAGATGCGCGCCATCCCGCGCCACTCGCGCGGCATCGCCCGCATGTAGTTCTTGTGCATTGCACGCCCCCGGAACGCGTAAACGTGTCGAAACTCTTAATCATATCGACGGGTCTGTCAAGCCCCGGGCGGGGTGCGGCGCGTGAACTGGTGCTCACCCCGGCGTGCCGGGGCCGGCGCGCTCGGCGGGGAAGGCGTAGGTGGTCGTGGCGTGCGCGACGAGCGTGCCCGTGCCGGCCGCGCGCAGCGCTACCTCGCCGAACGCGAGCGTGCGGCCGAGGCGCAGCACGCGCGCCTCGACGAGCACGTCGTCGTTCGCGACCGGTCGCAGGAAGGAAATCGTCTGGCCGACCGTCGTCATCGGCCGGAACTCGCCGAGCGCAGCGGCGATCGCAATCACCATCGCGGTGTCGGCCGCGCTCATGAGCGCCTGGCCGCAGACGGTGTCGCCGACCCGCACGAGCGCGCGGTCGAACGGCAGGCGGAGGATGGCGGCGTCGGCCGCGACCTTCTCGACGACGAGGCCGAGCGACCGGACCCAGGGCGCGAAGTTCCCGGCGAGGATCGCCTGGGCCGCGGCCGGGCTCACTCGAGCGTGTTCTTGATGTAGCCCTTCAGCATGCGGTTCTCGAAGCTCTGCTCCTCGAGCACCGCCTTGGCGACGTCGTGGAACGACAGCACGCCGGAGAGCGTGGCGCCGTCCATCACCGGCATGTAGCGGGTGTGGCTCTCGAGCATGGACCGGCGCAGCTCGTCGACCTCGGTCTCCAGGCCGACGGTCCGCGGCTCCTTGACCATGACGTCGCCGACCTTGAGCCCGGCGAACCCTTCGCGGTGGCGGTGCAAGGCAGCGAGCACCTCGCGGAAGGTGAGCATCCCGACCAGCCGGCCGTGGTCCATCACCACCATCGACCCGATGTCGTTCTCCACCATCGCCTCCACTGCGTCCCCCACCCGGCCGTCGGGCGCGATGGTGTAGAGGACCGTCCCCTTGATCCGGAGGATTTCCTTGGTGAGCATGGCGTGCGCTCCTTGCCGGCGGGCCGAACGGAATGGTAGACCAGCCCCGGGCGGCGTGGGGGCGGCCGCCGTCGGGCGGCCCGCCGCTTCAGCGCTCGAGGAGCTTGGCCTTCTCGCGGAGCTTGGCCCATTCGTCCGCGTCCGGCGGCGCGGCCTTGCGCTCGACGATCGGGGGCCACCCCTTCGCCAGCTCGGCGTTGAGGGCGATGAACGGGCGCTGGCCGGGCGGAACGTCGTCCTCGGCGTAGATCGCCTCGACCGGGCACTCGGCCACGCAGAGCGTGCAGTCGATGCACTCGTCCGGATCGATGACCAGCATGTTCGGCCCCTCCCGGAAGCAGTCGACGGGGCAGACGTCCACGCAGTCGGTGTACTTGCACTTGATGCACGTTTCGGTGACGACGTAGGTCATGAAGCCCCCGGCCCGGACGGGCGTCGCGATGGTAGCACGCACCCTACCGGCGCCCCGCCGCGCCGGGCGCGGTGCCGGCCGGTCGCCGCCCGCGGGCCGGCCCGGATGCCGGAGTGCCGCGAGGGGCCCTTGAAGCGGGATTTCTTGCTACGATATAGTGCAGCCTGAGATCGCCCTCCAGCAGCCACGATCCGCGACGATCGGGCTGCACCCCGCCCCCCGCACCATCTTCGAGGACCCGAATGAGCGAGCACATCGTGCACGTGACCGACGACAGTTTCGAGCCGGAGGTGATCCAGTCGGGCGTCCCGGTGCTCGTCGACTACTGGGCCGAGTGGTGCGGGCCGTGCAAGGCGATCGCCCCGATCCTCGACGAGGTGGCGAAGGAGTACGACGGCAAGCTGAAGGTCGCGAAGCTCAACGTGGACGACAACGTCGAGGTGCCGAAGAAGTACAACATCCGCGGCATCCCGACCCTCATGCTGTTCAAGAACGGCAACATGGAGGCGATGAAGGTCGGCGCGCTGTCGAAGTCGCAGCTGACCGCGTTCCTCGAGAGCAACATCTGACCCCGCCCCCCTCCCCCCGCCCCTTTCCGCGCCGCCCGTCGCGAGCCCACGGGCACCCCCGCCCATCGATGCCCCCAGGACGTTGAACAAGAAAGCCGACAGCGCCGAGATCGAATCTCCGGACTCCCTTTCCCCCGCGCCGCGCGAGGGCGCGTCCGCCCCGCCCGCCGAGGTGGCCGCCGCACCCGCTCCGCCTGGCGCCGCACCCGCTCCGGTCGGTACCGCATCGGCTCCGGTCGGCACCGCACCCGCTCCGGTCGGCACCGCACCCGCTCCAGGCGCCACCGCCTCCCCTCCCCCTCCCCCGCCGCGCGCACACCCCCACCAGAAGAACGCGATGCACCTCTCCGAACTGAAGCAGCTCCACGTCAGCCAGCTGATCGAGATGGCGACGCAGTACGAGGTCGACGGCGCGAACCGGATGCGCAAGCAGGAGCTCATCTTCGCGCTGCTCAAGAACCGCGCGAAGAAAGGCGAGGCGATCTACGGCGACGGCACGCTCGAGGTGCTGCCCGACGGCTTCGGGTTCCTGCGCTCGCCCGACACCTCCTACCTCGCCTCCACCGACGACATCTACGTCTCGCCGTCGCAGATCCGCCGCTTCAACCTGCACACCGGCGACACCATCGAGGGCGAGATCCGCACGCCGAAGGACGGCGAGCGCTACTTCGCGCTGGTCAAGGTCGACAAGGTCAACGCCGAGCCGCCGGAGGCGTCGAAGCACAAGATCCTGTTCGAGAATCTGACGCCGCTCCACCCGGACAAGCTGCTCAAGCTCGAGCGCGACATCAAGGCCGAGGAGAACATCACCGCGCGGATCATCGACATCATCGCGCCGATCGGCAAGGGCCAGCGCGGGCTGATCGTCTCGCCGCCGAAGGCCGGCAAGACCGTGCTGATGCAGCAGCTCGCGCACGCGATCACCGCCAACTATCCCGACGTCGTGCTGATCGTGCTGCTGATCGACGAGCGGCCCGAGGAAGTCACCGAGATGACGCGCACCGTGCGCGGCGAGGTGGTCGCCTCGACCTTCGACGAGCCGGCGCAGCGCCACGTGCAGGTCGCCGAGATGGTGATCGAGAAGGCGAAGCGCCTGGTCGAGCACAAGAAGGACGTCGTCATCCTGCTCGACTCGATCACCCGGCTCGCGCGCGCCTACAACACCGTCGTGCCGGCCTCGGGCAAGGTGCTCACCGGCGGGGTGGACGCGAACGCGCTGCAGCGGCCGAAGCGCTTCTTCGGCGCCGCGCGCAACATCGAGGAGGGCGGCAGCCTCACGATCCTCGCGACCGCGCTGATCGACACCGGCTCGCGCATGGACGACGTGATCTACGAGGAGTTCAAGGGCACCGGCAACATGGAGATCCACCTCGACCGGCGGATGTACGAGAAGCGGATCTTCCCGGCGATCAACGTCAACCGCTCCGGCACCCGCCGCGAGGAGCTCTTGATCGAGCAGCCGATCCTGCAGAAGGTGTGGGTGCTGCGCAAGCTCCTCTACCCGATGGACGATCTCGAGGCCGCCGAGTTTCTCGTCGACAAGATCAAGGCGACGAAGTCGAACGGCGATTTCTTCGACTCGATGCGCCGGGGCTGAGGCCGCACCGCGCCCGCCGCATTGCCCGGGGCGGGCGTTTCCGGGATAATCGCCCGCTTCTCCAGAGAACCGGCTCGCAACGCGCTCTCCGCCGCTCTTCAGCACCCTCCGGTGCGCGGACCGCGAGACCGAGCCAACGCGAAAGGAACGCCATGAAAGCCGGCATCCATCCGGACTACAAGGAAATCAACGTCATCTGCTCGTGCGGGAACGCGTTCAAGACGCGTTCCACGCTCGGCAAGGATCTCCACGTCGAGGTGTGCTCGGCGTGCCACCCGTTCTACACCGGCCGGCAGAAGATCGTCGACACCGCCGGACGGGTCGAGAAGTTCAGGCAGCGTTACACCCGCGGCGCCAAGGCGGGCGCCAAGGCCGCCGGCAAGACTCCGGCGGCGACCTGACCCGGGCGTCCCCGGCACCGGGAAGAGGGCGGCTTCGGCCGCCCTTTTTCGTGCCCGGGTGCCGGCACCACCCGGAGGCCGTGCGGAACCGCCGCAGGCCGGGCAGGCTGGCCGGCGGTGGTCCTCGGTGCCGGCGGTAGAATCCCCGCCATGTCGCGCCGTCCCGCCCTCGCGCTCGCGCTCGCTCCGGCGCTGCTCCTCGGGCTCGCGAGCTGCGCCACCAACCCGGTCACCGGCGGCCAGGACTTCGTCCTCGTCACCGAGGCGCAGGAGCTGCGCATCGGTCGCCAGGTCGACGCGCAGGTCAAGCAGCGCTACGGCCTGTACGACGCGCACGGCATGCAGGCGTACGTCGAGGGCATCGGGCAGCGCCTCGCCAAGGCGAGCCACCGCCCGGACATCTCGTACCGCTTCACGCTGCTCGACACGCCGGAGGTGAACGCCTTCGCGCTGCCGGGCGGCTACGTCTACCTCTCGCGCGGCATCCTGCCCTACCTCAACTCCGAGGCCGAGCTCGCCGGCGTCATCGGCCACGAGATCGGGCACGTCACCGCGCGCCACTCGGTGCAGCGCGTGAGCGCCGCCCAGGGCGCGCAGATCGCGATCGCGGTCGCCTCCATCTTCGTGCCGGTGATGCGCGGCCAGGCGGGCGGGCTGGCGACCGACGCGCTCGGCTCCGCGCTCCTGTCGGGCTACGGCCGCGAGCAGGAGCTGCAGGCCGACCAGCTCGGCGCGACCTACCTCGCGCGCACGGGCTACGACCCGGCGGCGATGCGGCGCGCCCTGGAAGTCCTGAAGAACCAGGAGCTCTTCGACGCCGAGGTCGCCAAGCAGGAGAACCGCCCGCCGCGGCGCTACCACGGCCTCTTCGCGTCGCACCCGGAGAACGACCGGCGCCTGCAGGAGATCGTGCAGCACGCCGCGCTCCTGCGGACCGAGGACGCGGCCGACGGCCGCGAGGAGTACCTCAAGCGGAGCCAGGGTCTCGTGTTCGGCGACAGCACGCACGAGGGCGTGGTGCGCGACGGCGTCTTCTATCACCGCGACCTCGGCATCGCGCTGAAGCTTCCGCCCGGTTGGCGCGCGGTGAATCGCCCCGACCGGCTGATCGCGATCGCGCCGCAGGGCGCGAGCCGGCTCGAGATGCGCAATCCCGGCAAGGTCGAGGGCACGCCCGCGGAGTTTCTGCGCCGGGCCGAGTCGGTGTCGGAGGCGACCCCGCTCGAGATCAACGGCCTCCCGGCGGCGTTGAGCCGCTCCTCGGGCCGGGTCGCGGCGGCGATCTTCCTCGACGGCCGCGCGTACACGATCGTCGGCACGACGACGCGGTTCGCCTCGGTCGAGACCGACGCGGAGCCGCTGGTCGAGTCGATCAAGACCTTTCGCGCGATGACCGAGGACGAGCGCGCAAAGGCGAAAGCGCTCACGATCGCCTTGCTGACAGCCGAGCCCGGCACGCGGATGGCGGACCTCGCCGCACGCTCGCCGCTCGGGCGCAACGCCGAAGGCTACCTGCGGCTGATGAACGGCCTGTACCCGAAGGGCGAGCCCTCGCCGGGGCAGACGCTGAAGATCGTGCAGTAGATGGCCGCGGTGGCCGCGCGCCCCGTCCCCGTCCCCTGGTACGCGCGGCGCATTCCGCTGCCGCTCACGTCGTGGCCGCTGGCGGCGCTGGTGGCGGCGTTTCTCCTGCCCGGGCTCGTCGGCCACGCACCGTGGAAAACCGAGGACGCGGTCAGCTTCGGCGTCGTCCACCAGATGCTCGCGAGCGGCGACTGGCTGCGGCCGATGCTCGCCGGCGAGCCGTTCTACGAGGACGGGCCGCTCTACTTCTGGGTCGCGGCGGCCGCGGTGAACGCGCTCGGCGGCGTGCTGCCGCCGCACGACGCGGCGCGGTTCGCGAGCCCGCTCTTCGTGCTCGCGGCGCTGTGGTTCGTGCGCCTCGCGGCGCGCGAGCTCTACGGCAAGCGCGAGGGCGACCTCTCCACGCTCGCGCTGATGGGCGCGGTCGGCCTCGTCTGGCACGCGCACGAGGTCGCCCCCGAGACCGCGATGCTCGCCGGCCTCGCCGCGGCGTACTACGGCGTCGCGATCTCGCATCGCAAGCCGCTCAAGGGCGCGCTCGCCTTCGGCGTCGGGGCGGGCGTCGCGTTCCTCGCGAAGGGGCTCGCCGCGCTCGTGCAGCCGCTCGCCGCCGCGCTGCTGGTGCTCCCGATGTCCGAGCCCTTCCGCCAGCGCAGTTTCGCGCTCGCGGTCGGGCTCGGCCTCGCGATCCTCGCGCCGTTCGTGCTCGCCTGGCCGGCCGTGCTCGCCCTGCGCGCGCCCGACTACTTCGCCGGGTGGCTGAGCTGGCAGCTCGGCAACATCGCGAACCTCCCCGGGCCGGCCTCGATCGCCGATCTGGCGAAGACGTTCGCCTGGGTGCTCTTCCCGGTGTGGCCGCTGACCCTGTGGGCGACCTGGGAGTACCGCCGGCACCTGCGCGAGCCCGGCTTCGCAATGCCGTTCGTCGCGAGCCTCGTCTCGCTGGTCCTGCTCCTGCTGGTGCGCGATCCGCGCGACATGGACGTGCTCGCGCTCGCCGTGCCGCTCTCGATCCCCGCCGGCGTCGCCGCGATCGCTACGCGCCGCGGCGCCGCGAACGCGCTCGCCTGGTTCGCGGTGATGACGTTCAGCCTCGCCGGCAGCTTCCTGTGGCTGATGTGGCTCGCGACGCTCGCCGGAACCCCCGAGGCGATCGCCCGCACCGCGACGCGGCTCTTGCCCGGCTTCACCCTGGAGTTCGGCTGGCTGCCGGTCGCGTTCGCCGTGCTCCTCACCGCGGCGTGGTGGGTGCTCGTGCTGCGTGCCGAGCGCTCTACCCTGCGCAGCCTCACCTTCTGGACCGCGGGCATCACGGTGATCTGGGGACTCGCCGCGACGCTCTGGCTCGGCTGGATCGACTACGGCAAGAGCTACGGCGGGGTCGCCGCGAGCCTGCGCGGCGCCCTGCCGGCGAACGTGCGCTGCGTGGAAAGCCGCGGGCTCGGCGAGACGCAGCGGGCGGCGTTCCACTACCACGCCGGCCTCGTCACCCGGCGCGAGGAAGTCCACGGCCGGACCGGCTGCCCGTACCTCCTCGTCCAGCAGAACACGCGCGGGCCGGTGTTCGAGCCCGAGCCGGGGTGGGTGCGCGTGTGGGAGGGCAGCCGGCCGCGCGACCGCGAGCGCTACCGGCTCTATCGCCGGACGGCGGCGAAATGAGCGGTGCGGGCCGGGAATTTGACTGCTCCGGCCCGCGCGACTACGCTCCCCGAACCGGACGGAGACCGCGCGATGAACGACGACACCTTCAACCTCTCGATCCGCAAGTTCCTCAAGCTCGTGGGCGTCAGCTCGCAGCGCGAGATCGAGCAGGCCGTGACGCGGGCGCGCCAGTCGGGCGCGATCCAGGGCAACGAGAGCTTCCCGGCGCAGATGACGCTCGAGATCCCCGGGCTCAAGCTCGCGGTGAAGTTCGACGGCCGCATCGAGCTGGAATAAGGACACGGACGAGGACAGCGACCATGAACAAGCCAAGAGAGCTCGACGCCGCGCTCGCCGCCGACCTGAAGGTGCTGCTCGGCGATCGCGTCAGCACCTCGCGCGGCGTGCGCGACCACCACGGCAAGGACGAGTCCTACTATCCCTACGCGCCGCCGGACGCGGTCGCGTTCCCGCACTCCACCGCGGAGGTGCGCGACATCGTCAACCTGTGCCGGCGCTACCAGACGCCGATCATCCCCTACGGCGTCGGCACCTCGCTCGAGGGCCACGTGCTCGCCACGCACGGCGGCGTGTGCATCGACATGAGCCAGATGAACAAGGTGCTGGCGGTGCACGTCGAGGACCTCGACGCGACCGTGCAGGCCGGCGTCACCCGCAAGGCGCTGAACGAGGAGATCCGCCACACCGGCCTCTTCTTCCCGATCGACCCCGGCGCCGACGCCTCGCTCGGCGGCATGGCGGCGACCCGCGCCTCCGGCACGAACGCCGTGCGCTACGGCACGATGCGCGAGAACGTGCTCGCGCTCACCGTCGTCACCGCCGACGGCCGGATCATCAAGACCTCGCGCCGCTCGCGGAAGTCGGCGGCGGGCTACGACCTCACCCGCCTCTTCGTCGGCTCGGAAGGCACGCTCGGCGTGATCACCGAGGTCACGGTGCGGCTCTACGCGGTGCCCGAGGCGATGTCGGCCGCGGTGTGCTCGTTCAAGGACATCGGCGGCGCGGTGAGCACGGTCATCCAGACGCTGCAGGCCGGCATCCCGATCGCCCGCAGCGAAGCGCTGTGCGCGCTGACGATGAAGGCGATCAACGCCCACAACAAGACGACCTACAAGGAGCAGCCGACGCTCTTCCTCGAGTTCCACGGCAGCGCGGCCGGCGTGAAGGAGCAGGCGGAGCTCGTGCAGGAGATCGCGCGCGCGCACGGCGGCGAAGGGTTCGAGTGGGCGACGCGCACCGAGGACCGCAACCGGCTGTGGGCGGCGCGCCACCAGGCCTACTTCGCCGGGCTCCAGCTCCGCCACGGCTCGCGCGCGGTGTCGACCGACGTGTGCGTGCCGATCTCGCGGCTCACCGAATGCATGCTCGCGACCGCGGAGGACATCGCGCGCGCGTCGATGCCGATCCCGATGTTCGGCCACGTCGGCGACGGCAACTTCCACTGCATGATCCTGGTGCGGCCCGAGAGCGCGGCCGACCTCGCCGAGGCGAAGGCGTTCAACGACCGCCTCGTCGACCGCGCGCTCGAGCTCGAGGGCACCTGCACCGGCGAGCACGGCATCGGGCACGGCAAGATCAAGTCGCTCGAGAAGGAGCACGGCGAGGCCGTCGAGCTGATGAGCGCGATCAAGCGCACGTTCGACCCGGACAACCTGCTCAATCCGGGGAAGGTCGTGCCGCTGTAGGGCGCGGCTACCCGGAGATCTTCAGAAACTTCTCGCGGTAGTACTTCAGCTCCTCGACCGACTCGTAGATGTCGGCGAGCGCCTCGTGTCTTCCCTGCTTCACCACGCCGCGCGCGAGGTCCGGGCGCCAGCGGCGCGCGAGCTCCTTCAGGGTCGAGACGTCGAGGTTGCGGTAATGGAAGTGCGCCTCGAGCCGCGGCATCCAGCGCGCGAGGAAGCGCCGGTCCTGGCAGATCGAGTTGCCGCACATCGGCGAGGCTTTGGCCGGCAGGTGCGCGGCGAGGAAAGCGAGCATTTGCGCCTCGGCCTCGGCCTCGGTCAGCGCCGAGGCGCGCACCCGGTCGATGAGCCCGGTCTTGCGATGAGTCGATTTGTTCCAGTCATCCATCGCGTCGAGCACCGCGTCGGTCTGGCGCACGACGAGCACCGGGCCCTCGGCGACGGTGGCGAGCTGCGAGTCGGTCACGACGATCGCGAGCTCGATGATGCGGTCGCGGTCGGGATCGAGCCCGGTCATCTCCATGTCGAGCCAGGCGAGGTGGTTCGCGTCGAGCGGCATCGAATCGTCTGCGGTCGGATAAGATTCGATTGTCTCACAGCGATCCGGCCCATCCCCGCATGAACGCGTTCACCGCCGCCTTTCTTGCAGCGCTCCTGCTCGCCACCGCGACCCGGATCTGGCTCGCGCTCCGCCACGTGCACCACGTCGGCGCGCACCGCGACCGCGTGCCGCCGGAGTTCGCCGAGAGCGTCCCGCTCGCCGCACACCAGAAGGCGGCCGACTACACCGCGGCCCGGACGCGGCTCGGCGTCCTGGACGCGCTCGTCTCGGCGGCCGTGCTGCTCGCCTTCACGCTCGGCGGCGGCCTCCAGTGGCTGTTCGACGCCTGGGCGAAGGTCGTCGAGCCGGGCGGGAACGCGCACGGCGTGGCGCTCATCCTCTCGGTCGTCGCGATCACCGGATTGCTCGACCTGCCGTTCTCCATCTACCGCACGTTCGTGATCGAGGCGCGCTTCGGCTTCAACCGGATGACGCCGCTCCTCTTCCTCGCCGACCTCGCGAAGAGCACGGCGATCGGGCTCGCGCTCGGCGTGCCGCTCCTCCTCGCGGTGCTGTGGCTGATGGCGCGGATGGGCGGCCTCTGGTGGCTCTACGTCTGGCTGACCTGGGTCGGCTTCAACCTGCTGATGCTCGTCGCCTACCCGACCCTGATCGCGCCGCTCTTCAACAAGTTCACGCCGCTCGCGGACGAGACGCTGAAGGAGCGGATCGAGCGCCTGCTCGCCAAGTGCGGCTTCCGCTCGAAGGGCCTCTTCGTCATGGACGGCTCGAAGCGCTCGAGCCACGGCAACGCCTACTTCACCGGGTTCGGCGCGGCGAAACGGATCGTCTTCTTCGACACCCTGCTCTCGCGCCTCGCCCCGGCCGAGGTCGAGGCGGTGCTCGCGCACGAGCTCGGCCACTTCAAGCGCCACCACGTCTGGAAGCGTGTCGCGTGGCTCTTCCTCGCGAGCCTCGGCTTCCTCGCGGTGCTCGGCTGGCTCATCGGCGAGCCCTGGTTCTACCGCGGGCTCGGCGTGGAGCGGGAGAGCACCGCGCTCGCGCTCGTCCTCTTCTTCATGGTCGTCCCGGTCTTCACCTTCCTGCTCGCGCCGATCGGGAGCCTGTATTCGCGCCGGCACGAGTACGAGGCGGACGCCTACGCCGCGAGCCACGCGAGCGCGGCGGACCTCGTCCGCGCGCTCGTCAAGCTCTACCAGGACAACGCCGCGACCCTGACGCCCGACCCGGTGCATTCGGCGTTCTACGACTCGCACCCGCCGGCGGCGCTGCGCATCGCGCGGCTGCAGGCGCTCGCGCGTTGACGGCCGCGCGCGGCCCGTCGGCGGGGTCGCGCGGAGCGCTCCGGGGCCGGGTCGTGGCGGCGTACGGCCGCCGCTTCCTGGTGGAATCGCCGGACGGGGAGATCGTGGCGTGCGTCGCGCGCGGCCGGCAGGCCGCCTACGCCTGCGGCGACCGCGTGCACGGCGCGCTGACCGGCCGCAACGAGGGCGTGATCGAGGCTTGCGACCCGCGCTCTACGCTCTTCTTCCGCGCGGCGGCGCACCGGCGCAAGGTGATCGCCGCGAACGCGACCCAGGTCGCGGTGATCGTCGCCGGCGAGCCGAGCACGAGCGACGAGCTCGTCGCGCGCATCCTCGCCGCCGCGCACCGGCAGTCGATGCGCGGGCTCATCGTTCTCAACAAGGCCGACCTCGCGGGCCCGACCGGCGCCATGCGCGAGCGCCTCGCGCCGTTCGCGCGCGCCGGCGACCCGATCGTCGAGGTGAGCGCCCGGCACGACGTCGGCCCTTTGCGCGCGCCGCTCGCCGGCCAGACGACGGTCCTCATCGGGCAGTCCGGCATGGGCAAGTCCACGATCGTCAACGCGCTCGCGCCCGACGCCGGCGCGGCCACGCGCGAGATCTCCCGCTTCCTGGACTCGGGCCGCCACACGACGAGCGCGACCCGGCTCTACCCGCTGGACGCGGACACGGCGATCGTCGACTCTCCCGGGGTGGAGGCTTTCGGGCTCGCCCACCTCTCGCCGGCGGAGATCGCGCTCGGCTTCCCCGAGCTCGGCGCCCTCGCCGGCCGCTGCCGCTTCGCCGACTGCCGCCATCGCGTCGAGCCCGGGTGCGCCGTGCTCGCCGCGGCGGCCTCCGGCGCGGTGAGCCCGCGCCGGCTCGAGCTGCTGCACCGGATCCTCGACGCGGAAAGCGCCGCGCGATGACCCCGCTCCTCTCCTCGCTCAACGCACTCGAGATCCATCACCTCAGGAACGTGCTCGAGGCCGAGGGCATCCGCTGCTGGATCAGGAACGAGCTCCTGTCGCGGCTCGCCGGCGAGATCCCGTTCACCGAGTGCGCAATGGAGCTGCGCCTCGTGCGCGAGGACGACCGGCCGCGGGCCGAGTCGCTGCTCGCGGTGTGGCGCCGCCCGCCGCCGCCGGGGCCGCCGTGGACCTGCGGCGCGTGCGGCGAAACGGTGGAGGGGCAGTTCGGCGCGTGCTGGCGCTGCGGGGCCGCGCGGCCGTAGCGACGCGTCCTCAGCCCGCCGGCGCGCCCACGTGGAAGCCGCCCCCGCCGACGTTGAGGTGGGCGCCGGTGACGAACGCGGCCTCGTCCGAGAGCAGCCACACGATCGCCGCCGCCACCTCGTCCGCGGTGCCGAACCGCCGCATCGGAATCGCCGCGGCGGCCGCGTCCCGCTGCGGACCCGCTTCGCGCAGCGCGCCGATCATCTCGGTGTCGGTCATGCCCGGCCGCACGACGTTCACCCGGATGCCCTCGGCCGCGACTTCCCGCGCGAAGCCGGCGGTGAAAACATCGACCGCGCCCTTCGACGCCGCGTAGGCGGAGTTGCGCGCGCGGCCGCCGATCGTCGCCGCCATCGAGGAGAGGTTCACGATCGTCCCGCCCTTGCCGCCGCGCGCCGTCGACATGCGCTTCGCCGCCTCGCGGCAGGCGATCATCAGCCCGACGACGTTCACCGCCATCATCCGCGTCAGGTCCCCGGCGCCGAGCGCCTCGACGCGGGCCGGGAAGCTGATCCCCGCCGAGTTGACCAGCCCCGAGAGCGCGCCGAGCGCGCGCTCCGCCGATTCGAACATGGCGACGACGTCGGCCTCGACCGCGACGTCGCCGCGCACCGCGACCGCGCGCCGGCCGCGCCGCTCGACCTCCGCGACCGCCGCGGCCGCCGCGTCGGCGCGCTCGCGGTAGCCGATCGCGACGTCCCAGCCGGCCTGCGCCGCCCGTACCGCGGCGGCGCGGCCGATCCCGCGCGCACCGCCCGTGATGAGGCACGCCTTCGCCATCTCGATCCTCCTTCGCGTTACGCCGCCGCGCGCAGCGCCGGGCGCCCGAGCACCAGGTCCGCCGCCTTCTCGGCGATCATGATCGCCGCCGCGTTCGTGTTTCCCGAGACCACCGCCGGCATCACCGACGCATCCGCCACCCGCAGCCCCTCGAGCCCGCGCACGCGCAGCCCGGGATCGACGACCGCGAGCGCATCGACGCCCATGCGGCAGGTGCACGTCGGGTGGAACTGCGTGTACCCGGTCGCGCGCGCGAACGCGAGCAGCGCGTCGTCGGACTGCGCCGCCGCCCCGGGCATGACCTCGGTCGCGCGGTAGCGCTGCATCGCCGGCTGCGCCATGATCCGCCGCGCGTCGCGCAGCGCCGCGACGACGACCTGCCGGTCGACCTCGGCCGCGAGGTAGTTCGCGCGCATCGCCGGTGATGCTTCCGGATCGGGCGAGCGCAGGGCCACCTCGCCGCGGCTCTCCGGACGCAGCTGCGAGACGATCGGCGAGCACCCGGGAAAGTCGTGGAAGTGCCCCGGCCGGTCGCCGCTCACCGGGTTGAAGTGGTACTGGATGTCGGGCTCGGGCAGCGCCGGGTCGGTACGCGCGAACCCGCCCGCGAGCGAGGGGCCGCTCGCGAGCGGCCCGCGCCGCGCGACGAGAAAGCGCAGGCCCTCGCGCGCCATGAGGAGCGGGCTCCGGCGGATCTCGTTGTAGCTCTCGACGCCGGCGACCCGGTACACGAGCTTCACCTGCAGGTGATCCTGGAGGCCGCGCCCGACGCCGGCGAGATCGCAGACGACCGGGATTCCGAACGACCGCAGCCGCTCGCCCTCCCCCACGCCCGACAGGAGCAGGAGCTGCGGCGACTGGATCGCACCCGCCGCGACGATCACTTCGCGCGTGCAGCGGAGCTCGCGCTCCGCCGCGCCGCCCTGCCGCACCGCCACGCCGACCGCGCGCCGCCCGTCGAAGAGAATGCGCGTCGCGAGCGCGCCGGTGAGGACGGCGAGGTTCGGCCGGCGCTCGGCCGGACGGAGGTAGCCGACCGCGGTGCTGCACCGGCGCGTCCCGCGCGTCGTGATCTGGAAGTAGCCGACGCCCTCCTGCCGGACCCCGTTGAAGTCGTCGTTCCGCGGCAGGCCGGCTGCGACCGCCGCCGCGATGAACGCGTCCGAGAGCGGATGCGGGTCGCGCAGGTCGGACACCGCGAGCGGCCCGCCCGCGCCGTGGAGCGCGTCCGCACCGCGCGCCTGGTCCTCGGCGCGCTTGAAGTACGGCAGCACGTCGGCCCAGCCCCAGCCGGCGCAGCCCGCCTCGCGCCAGCGGTCGAAGTCGCGCGGCTGGCCGCGGATGTAGACCATCGCGTTGATCGAGCTCGACCCGCCGAGCACGCGCCCGCGCGGCCAGACCATGGTGCGGCCGCCGAGGCCCGGCTCGGGCTCGGTCGTGAAGTTCCAGCTCAGGGTGGGGTGGTAGAGCAGGCGGTAGTAGCCGCCGGGCATGTGGATCCACGGGCTGCGGTCGCGCGGCCCCGCCTCGAGCAGCAGGACGCGGTTCTGCGGATCGGCCGACAGCCGGTTCGCGAGCACGCACCCGGCCGAGCCCGCGCCGACGACGATGAAGTCGAAGGGGCCGGCCGCGCTCACGGTGCCCCGGTCATCAGAACGCGGCGGCGATGCTGACGACGAGCAGCAGCGCGAGCCAGAGCACCAGCGCGCGCCAGATCAGGCCCACCGTCGAGTCGAGGAACGGCGTGTCCGCGTTCTCGCCGAGGCCGAGCTCCGGCCGGTCCTCGACCACGCCGCCGCGCGCGATCGGGAGCCCCAGCCGCACCCCGAGCGCGCCGGCGCCAGCGGCGAGCACGATGCCGGCGAGCGGATCGGGCCAGCGCGCGGCCTGCGTCCGCCAGCAGTAGGCCGCGTCCTCGAAGTCGCCGACGATCGCGAACGACGCGGCGGTGAACCGCGCCGGCGCCCAGTCGAGCGCGTGGAACGCGGTGCGCGCGAACTCGCCGAAGCGGCCCGGCGGCTCGTCGTCGGGACGCGCCGGCCCGGCGTCGGCGTCCGCGCCGGCAAGATCGAGCACCGGACCGGCCGCGCCCGCACGCGCCATCCGCCCCCAGCGCCGGCTGAGCAAGAGCGCGGTGCGGTAGAGCACCGCGCCGCTCGGTCCGGGCAGCAGCACGAACCAGAAGAGCACCGCGAACACGTGCCGGTGCGAGACGAGGAACGCGCCCTCGATGGCGAGGCGCGCGACTTCGGCGGCCGAGAGCGCGTCGCACGGATGGCCGCGCCATTCGCCGAGCAGGCGGCGGGCTTCGGCGAGGTCGCCCTCCTTCAGCGCCTCGTGCACGCCGGTGAAATAGTGGCTGTGCTCGCGGAAGCCCATCGTCACGTAGAGCACCGCGACGTTGAAGGCGAGCCCGGCGAGCGGGTTCAGCCCGTCGAGCAGCGCGTACAGCACCCAGGCCGCGACCGCGAGCGGGATCACCGCGAGCAGCCACGCCACCATCCCCTGCTGCGCCTCGCCGGCGTTGAACTGCCGCTCGAGGAAGCCGGCGTAGCCGGCGACCGGCGCGAACACCGCGCGACGGTCGACGAGCGGGCGCCACTGCTCGAGCGCGAGCGCGAAGACGAGCGCGAGGAAACCCATGCCCGATTATAAGAGCGCCCGGCGCGCGCACCGGCGCGCGTGCGGACGCCGCCGTCGGCGGGCTTCGCCAAAGCGAAGCGCGCGTCTTGCGTCACTGGATTCGGGGATTCAAAAGGGGCTGTGGCCCCTTCTGCATCAAACTGCTAGAGCTGCGCCGCGGCGAACGCGTCGCAGTTCTTGAGGTCGCCGGTGTCGAGCCCGCGCCGGAACCAGCGCACGCGCTGCGCCGAGCTGCCGTGGGTGAAGGACTCGGGCGAGACGTAGCCGCGCGACTGCTTCTGGATGTTGTCGTCGCCGACCGCCGCGGCCGCGCCGAGCCCCTCCTCGACGTCGCCCGGCTCGAGGATGCGGCGCTTCTGGTTCGCCTGCGCGGCCCAGATTCCGGCGAAGCAGTCGGCCTGCAGCTCCATCCGGACCGACAGCGCATTCGCCTGCTGCTGCCCGGCGCGGCTCTGCATCCCGTGCACGCGCTCGGCGATGCCGAGCAGGTTCTGGACGTGATGCCCGACCTCGTGCGCGATCACGTAGGCCTGGGCGAAGTCGCCCGGCGCCTTGAACCGGTCCTGCAGGTCGCGGTAGAACGCGAGGTCGATGTAGAGCTTCTGGTCGGCGGGACAGTAGAACGGTCCGACCGCGGCCTGCGCGTACCCGCACGCGGACTGGACCGCCCCGGTGAAGAGGACGAGGGTCGGCTTGCGATAGGTGCGCCCCCCTTTGGCGAAGATCTCGCTCCAGACCTCCTCGGTGGAGCCGAGGACCGCGGCGACGAAATCGGCCATCTTGTCGTCGCGCGAGGGCGCCTTCGCTTCCACCGACTGCTGCGGCCCCGGCGCGGACCCGCCGGCCGACATGCCGCCCTGCAGGATCGGGCCCGGGTCGACGCCGAGGAACATCGCGATCAGCGCGATCACGACGAGGCCGATCCCGCCGCCGGCGACCCCGCGGCCGACCGAAAGCCCGCGCCGGTCCTCGATGTTCGAGCTGCGTTCCTGGTCTTCGATGCGCATCGCGATCCCCTGCTTCAGGCCAGCGGCCGGAGTATAGCGAAGACGCGCGCGCCGCCGGCGCCGGGCGGGCGCTCGCGCCGCGGTCCGGTCGGGAATCGCGCCGCTACGCCGGGCGCGTGAGGAAGGCGTAGAAGTTCATCAGCATGCCCGCGGTCGCGCCCCAGATGTAATGGGGCCCGTAGGGCATCGCGTAGTAGTGGCGCTCGCGCCCCTCGTACAGCAGCAGGTTGCGCTGGTGGTTCGCCGGGTCGAGCAGGAACGCGAGCGGGACCTCGAACACCTCGGCGACCTCGAAGTCGTCGAGGGTCAGCTCGAACGGCGAGGACACGAGCCCGACCACCGGCGTGACGCGGTAGCCGGTGACCGTGGTGTAGTCGGCGAGATGGCCGAGGATCTCCACGTGGCCCGGCGCGAGGCCGATCTCCTCGGCGGTCTCGCGCAGCGCGGTGTCGCGCGGCGACGAGTCCTCCGGCTCGGTGCGCCCGCCCGGGAAGCTGATCTGCCCGGCGTGATCGTGCAGGTGCGCGGTGCGACGGGTGAAGAGCACCGTGAGCGCGTCGTTCCGCCGCACGACCGGCACCAGCACCGCTGCGGGCCGGATCTCGCGCTCGGCGCGGAAGAGATGGCCGTCGCCGGTCGTGACGGGCGCGACCGCGCGCGGCGCCGCGAAACGCTCGCGCAGCCAGCGTTCGGAGACCTGCGGGACGGATTGCGGTGCGTCGACGAGCACTCGGGGGACTGCCGGAAGTCGAATCGAGCGGTGATTCTACCGTCCGGCCCCGGCGCGCGGTGCGCCCGCGGGCGGCCGCGCGTGACCGACTTCTCGGCCGCCGGCCGGTGCTCGCCGTCCCGCGCGGACGACAACCGTTAGAATCGCGCGCCATTTCGCACGGAATCCGGGACGTGACCGCAACGCCGGCCGAGCGCCGCAAGGGTATCGCGCTGATGATCGCCGCCGGCTTCTGCTGGAGCTCGGGCGGCATCCTCGTGCGCAGCGTCGACCTCGCAGATCCGTGGGAGATCGTCTTCTGGCGGTCGGTCTTCATGGTGCTCTTCGTCGCCGCGGTGCTCGCGGTCCAGCACCGCGGGCGCGTGATCGGGAAGATCGTCGAGGCCGGCATGCCGGGCGTGTGGACCGGCCTCGCGCTCGGCGCGACGTTCTTCTTCTTCATCCTGTCGGTCACCCAGACCACGGTCGCGAACACGCTGGTGCTCATGAGCACCGGGCCGTTCTTCGCCGCGCTCGCCGGGCGCATCTTCCTCGGGGAGCAGGTCCCGGCCCGGACCTGGATCGCGATCACCGTCGCGCTCGCCGGGGTGGCGCTGATGTTCGCCGACGGGGTCGGCACCGGCCGGCTCGCCGGCAACCTGCTCGCGCTCGGCGTGCCGGTCGCGTTCGCCGCCAACGTGGTGCTGCTCCGGCGCTACCGGGCGAGCGTGGACATGGTGCCTTCGGTGCTGCTCGCCGGCGTCTTCGCGATCGTCGTCGCGGCGCCGCTCGCCTGGCCGCTCGAGCCCACGGCGCGCGACCTCGTCGTCCTCGGCGTGATGGGCGTCGCCCAGGTCGGCGCCGGCTGCGTGCTGATGACGGTGGCGAGCCGCTGGCTCGCGGCGGGCGAGATCGGGCTCCTCGGGCTGCTCGAGACGATCCTCGGACCGCTCTGGGTCTGGCTCGGGATCGGCGAGCGCCCGACGCCGCTCGCGCTCGTGGGCGGCGCGATCGTGCTCGGGGCGCTGCTCGTCAACGCGGTGGCGGGGATGCGCGGCCGCAATGCGGTCGGGGCGACGGTCGCCTGAGCGGACGTCAGCGCGAGGAGTGGCGCGAGTTCCACTCACTCGAGGAGGCGGTCGACCACCCGCCACCGGGCGAGGACACGACGCTGCAGGACCCGGCGGTGCGCGAGCCGCACCGGCCGCGCCGGTCTAGCGGCGCTTGAACCGCTCGCACGCGGCGACGAGCGCCGCGCAGATTCCCGGCTCCCACGCCGAGTGGCCCGCGTCCGGGACGATCCGGTACTCGGCCTCCGGCCACGCCGCCGCGAGCTCGTGCGCCGAGACGATCGGGCACACGAGGTCGTAGCGGCCCTGCACGATCACCCCCGGAATGGCGCGCAAGGCGCCCACGCCGGCGAGGAGCGCGTTCTCGGGCAGGAAGATGTCGTGCCGGAAGTAGTGCGCTTCCATCCGCGCGAGCCCGAGCGCGACGACGTCGCCGGCAAAGTAGTCCACCGTTTCGCGCGAGGGCAGGAGCGTCGAGCACGAGCCTTCGTAGACGCTCCACGCGCGCGCCGCCGGCATGTGCACCGCCGGGTCCGGGTCGACGAGCCGCCGGTGGTAGTGGCCGAGGAGATCGCCGCGCTCGGCCGGCGGCAGGAAGCCGGCGAACTTCTCCCACGGCTCCGGAAAGATCGCGCGCAGTCCGTAGAGGAACCAGTCGATCTCGCTCTTGCGGCAGAGGAAGATGCCGCGCAGCACGAGCCCGAGGCAGCGCCCGGGATGCGCCTCGCCGTAGGCGAGCGCGAGCGTCGAGCCCCACGAGCCGCCGAAGACGAGCCAGCGGTCGATCCCGAGGAATTCGCGCAGCCGCTCGAGATCGGCGACGAGGTGCGGCGTCGTGTTGTCGCGCAGCTCGCCGAGCGGCGTCGAGCGTCCCGCGCCGCGCTGGTCGTAGACGACGATCCGGTACGCGGCGGGGTCGAAGAAGCGCCGGTGCTTCGGCGTCGAACCCGAGCCCGGTCCGCCGTGGAGGAACACGGCCGGGATGCCGCGCGGGTTGCCCGAGGTCTCCCAGTACATCGCGTGGATCGCGTCGAGCGGGAGCATGCCCGACGCGTAGGGCTCGACCGGGGGATACAGCTCGGTGCGGACCTCGCCGGGGTTCACACTGCGTTGTAGCCGCCGTCCACCAGCAGGTCCGCGCCAGTCATGAACGACGAGGCGTCGGCGGCGAGGAAGAGCGCCGCGGCGCCGATCTCCGGCGGCCGGCCGAGCCGGCCGAGGAGGTACTTGCCGACGTTCGCGCGCCGCGCCGCCTCGAGGTCGCCGAAGCGGAACTCCAGGCGCCGCGTCTCCACCGCACCCGGCGACAGCGTGTTGACCCGGATGCCCTGCCCGCCCAGCTCGGCCGCCATCGCCTTGGCGAGCTGGATCAGCGCGCCCTTCGTCGAACAGTAGGCCGCGCGGCCGGGCATTGCCACGCTGCCGAGCTGGGAGGCGATGTGGATGATCGAGCCGCCGCCGGCCGCGATCATCGCCGGCAGGATCGCCTTCGTCACCAGGAACGCACTGGTGAGGTTGATCGCGATCACCCTGTTCCAGGTGGCGAGGTCGGTCTCGAGCACCGGTCCGCCGACGTCGAGCGTCGCGGCACCGTTCACCAGCACGCGCGCGCGGCCGAGGCCGCGCTCGATCGCTTCCGCGGCGGCGCGGATCGAGGCTTCGTCGGCGACGTCGCAGGCGAACGCGGTCGCGCGGCCACCGGCCGCGCGGATGGTCTCCGCGGTCGCTGCGGCGCGGTCGGCCTCGATGTCGACGCACGCCACCGCCGCACCCGCTTCGGCGAACGCGATCGAGATCGCGCGGCCGATGCCGTGCGCCGCGCCGGTGACCACCGCGGTCCGGCCGTCGAGCCGGAACGCCTCCGGCGCTCCGCTCACCCGGTCGCCCTCGCGCGAAGCGCTCGGGGTTCGCCCTTGGGGCGGCCCGGCGTGCTCACGGCGTGAGGACGGTCGACCCGGTGGTCTTGCGCGCCTCGAGATCGCGATGCGCCTGCGCCGCGTCCTTGAGCGCGTAGCGCTGGGCGATCTCGATCTTCACCTTGCCGGATTTCACCGCGTCGAAAAGGTCGTTCGCGCACGCGACGAGGTCGTCGCGCTTCGCGGTGTAGTGGACGAGCGTCGGCCGGGTGAGGAAGAGCGAACCCTTCGGCGCCAGGATCGCGGGCGAGAACGGGTCGACCGGGCCGGAGGCGTTGCCGAAACTCACCATCATCCCGAGCGGCTGCAGGCAGTCGAGCGAGCCCATGAACGTGAGCTTTCCGACCGAGTCGTACACCACCGGCACGCCCTTGCCGCCGGTGATCTCCTTGACGCGCTCGACGAAGTTCTCGCGCGTGTACACGATCGTGTGCTCGCAGCCGTGCGCCTTCGCGAGCGTCGCTTTCGCGTCGGACCCGACCGTGCCGATCACCGTCACGCCGAGCGACTTCAGCCACTGCGACGCGATCAGGCCGACGCCGCCGGCTGCGGCGTGCCAGAGCACGGTCATGCCCGGCTGGACCTTGAACGTCCGCTTGATCAGGTACTGCGCGGTCATGCCCTTCAGCATCATCGCCGCCGCCGTGTCGAACGGAACGCCGTCGGGGATCTTCACCACCCGGTCGGCGGGATAGAGCCGCGCCTCCGCGTAGGCGCCCGGCGCGCCGCTCGCGTACGCCACGCGGTCGCCCGCCTTGAGGTCGGTCACGCCGGCGCCGACGGCTTCGACCACGCCTGCGCCCTCCGAACCGACGCCGCTCGGGAGCGGCAGCGGGTAGAGGCCGGAGCGGTGGTAAGTGTCCAGGTAGTTGAGGCCGATCGCGTGATGGCGGATGCGGATCTGGCCCGGCCCCGGGTCGCCGACCTCGACGTCCTCCCAGACGAACACCTCGGGGCCGCCGGTCTTGTGGAAACGGATCGCTTTGGGCATCGGTTTCTCCTACGAGGAAGGGAGGAAGGGAGGAAGGGAGGGTGGATTCGCCCGCGCGGGATTCGCGCTAGCCGAAGAGCGTCAGCACGCCGGTGTAGCCGTACAGCCGGTCGTGGGAAATCTCGCCGTTGCAGAAGAACCCGGTCAGCGGCACTTCCCCGAGCCGGTCGCGGATGATCCCGAGCTCGACCGAGCGCCGGCCGAACATGTGCTCGCCGCGGCCGACGCAGGCGAAGTAGAGCGCGCCCCGCGGCGGGCCGTCGAGCTGCCCGGCGATCGTCTCGAGCGTGCGCTCGAGGTCCTCGCGTGCGGAGGCGCCGTCGCGCCGGCAGAACATCACCTGCATCCCCGGCTCGACCGGCGCGCCGATCGCAATCGCGCGGTTCTTCGGGTCGATGCCGACGAGGTTGCGCACGAGGTAGTCGCCGGTGTCCGAGCCGGCGACCGGCAGGCCGACGTGGATCGACTGCGCCGCGCGCCGGAAGTCGCCGCCGAACGCGGCCTCGGCTTCCGCCCGCAGCACCTCGAGCGCGGGCTCGCCGTCGAGCGCGAGGATGACGTTGCGCGCGCCCTCGGTGACCTCGTGGCGCACCGGCGCCGCGCCGGGGCCGCGCCGCAGCGGCGCGCAGCCCTGGGTGAGGCGCGTGGCGACCTCGATCCGCGACGAGAGCACCACGCCCGACAGCCCGCCCTGCAGCACTTCGTTCGCGACCTGGAACGTCGCCGCGCGCGCGCTCGAGAGGCCGCCGACAAGATAGCCGCTCGCGACCTTGGACGACATGTCGCCGATCAGCTCGGGCATATCCTCGGTCCCGGGATCGCCGTGCACGATCGCGAAATGCGCCGCCTCCGCCCCGCTCGCGGTCCGCGCCCCGAGCGGCGGCGGCCGGCGCTTGCCGGAGAACACCTGGAATTCCCCGGCCGGGAGCGCCCCCAGCATGACCGACACCGCCGGCTCGTCGAAGTACTCGACGCCGCTCGCCAGCACGCCGAGGCCGACCGAGCCGATCCACTCGTCGACCCCGGTCGCCGTGCGCAGGCGCTCGAGGATCTTCCCGCCCGCCTCGCCGAGGCGGTCGCTCACGTAGACGAAGCCGAGATTCGCACCCGGCGGCGGGTCGCCGATCCCGTCGAGCGACCGGTCGACGGCCTCCTGCCAGCGCTCGGCGCGCGCGTGTCCGGCGCGGAAGGCGCCGGCGGCGGCGGTCCGGCGCGACGTCATCTTCCCTTCTTCTCGGGCCTGGCTTCGGGTGTCGCTTCGGGCTTCGGCGCAGGTGCCGGCGGCGGGGAGGTCTGCGTCTGCTGCAGCAGGTTCCACCACGCGTCCGCGGCGGAAAGTGGCGGCGGCGGCGCGGCCGCCGCGCTCGCCTGCCCGCCGGCTTTCGGCTGCATCGTCTGGAAGGCGGCGAGCGTCGCCTTCTGCATCTCGAGCCCCTGGATCGTCATCCGCAGGACGTTCAGGTTCATCGTGAGCCAGGTCTCGACCGACTTGAGATCGGCGATGCGCTTCTCGATGTCGTTCGCGTCGAGGAGGGGCGCAAGCGGCAGCCCCATCGGCGCCCAGAGCTTCCTCAGCGTCTCGAACGGATCCTGGAACGGGTTGGAATCGCTCATTGCACGGCGGGAGTGGCGCGGGAGAGGCTCGGGCGGGGCTCGGGCGGGGCTCGGGCGGGGCTCGGGCAGGGCGGCCGGGGAGCGATCGAGTTTAGGCTCCGCGCCGCAAAAACGCCAGCATCTCGTCGCCGCGTGCCATCGTGTCCTCGTAGCCGAGGTCGATGAGCGCTTTGGTGAACGGCGCTTCGAAGAGGAGATAGCTCGCGAGGTTCGAGCCGTTGCGGTTCATCGCGCCGACCGCACGCAGCAGGAACCGGACCGCGGGCGGGAAATGGTGGGCGTGGCGGGCGGCGATGCGCTCGATCTCCTGGCTCGGATTGAGCACGAACACGTCGATCGGGCGGAGCGAAAGCCCGAGCTCCTTCGCCCGCTCCGGCGCTACGCACTGCAGGGTCTTGTTGATCCGCTGCAGCCGCTCGATGTCGACCGCGAGGCTGTCGAGGAAGATGGAGTTGAGCGCGTGGCCGGCGATCTGCGCGAGCGACGGGTACAGGTTCGAGCGAACGCGCGCCGGCTCCATCGACTGGCGGCCGGTGCCGATCACGAGCACCTTGTCCGAGCCGAGGTGCAGCGCCGGCGAGATCGGCGCGATCTGGCGCATCGACCCGTCGCCGAAGAACTCGCGGTGGAACTTCACCGCCGGGAAGATGAACGGGATCGCGCTCGAGGCGAGGAGCAGATCGACGCTGAGCGTCGTCGAGGCGCCGACCCGCTGCCAGCGCTCCCAGTCCTCGAGCCCCGATCCGCCCTGGTAGAAGGTCACGCTCTGGCCGGAGGTGTAGCCCGAGGCGGTGACCGAGACGGCGTAGAGCGCGCCCGCGTCGACGTTCGCCTGGATGCGGGCGAAGTCCATCGTGCGCGCGAGCAGCTCCCGCAGCGGCGCGTTGTCGAGGAGCGAGATCGGGTTGGTGCGGTTGATCAGCATCAGGTTCGCGAGCCACCGCCGGCCGGTGCGGATGATGCCGGGCCAGTCGCTGCGGTAGACGTGGTGGCAGCGGAAGCCTTCCCACACCCCGACGAGGTGGCGCACGCTCTCGGCGAAATCCTCGGCGTGGATCGCGAGCGCGGCGGCGTTGATCGCGCCGGCGGAGGTGCCGCACAGGATCGCGAACGGGCTCGCGCGCGGCTGGCCGAGCAGCTCGGCCACCGCCTTCATCACCCCGACCTGGTAGGCGGCGCGCGCGCCGCCGCCGGTGAGGATCAACCCGGTTTTCGTCCCCGTCGCCATCGCTCCCCGCGCCCCCTTCCTTCCTCCGGGGTTGCGCGGGGGAAGTGTAGCCTCCGGTGCTAGGCGGAGAAAAGCGTCCGCTGCGCGTTCGCCTCGACCACGGTCAGCGCGGTCATGTTGACGATTCGCCGCACCGTCGCCGACGGCGTCAGGATGTGCGCCGGCCGCGTGCAGCCGAGCAGGACCGGGCCGATCGTGACCCCGTCCGCCGCGGCCGTCTTCAGCAGGTTGAAGGCGATGTTGGCCGCATCGAGCGTCGGCATGATCAGGAGGTTCGCCTCGCCCTTCAGCCGCGAGCGCGGGAACGTGTTGGCGCGAACCTCCTCGGAGAGCGCCGCATCGCCGTGCATCTCGCCTTCGACCTCGAGGTCCGGCGCGCGCCGGCCGATCAGCTCGAGCGCCTGGCGCATCTTGACCGCGGTCGGCCGGTCGCTCGTGCCGAAGTTCGAGTGCGAGAGCAGCGCGACCTTCGGCGCGAGGCCGAAGCGCCGGATCTCCTCCGCCGCGAGCACGGTCATCTCGGCGACCTGCTCGGCGGTCGGGTCGAAGTTCACGTAGGTGTCGCAGATGAAGATCGTGCGCCTGGGGAGTATCAGGACGTTCATCGCGTAGAAGTGGTCCACGCCGTGCCGGCGCCCGAGCACCTGGTCGATGTAGTGCAGGTGCAGCTCGTGGGTGCCGAAGGTGCCGCAGAGCATGCCGTCGGCCTCGCCGCGGTGGATCGCCATCGCCCCGATGCCGGTTGCGCGCCGGCGCATCTCGATCTTCGCGTACTGCACCGACACGCCGCGGCGCTCGGTGAGGCGGTGGTACTCCTGCCAGTACTCGCGATAGTGCGGGTGCGACTCGATGTTGATGAGGTCGAAGTCCGTCCCGGCCCGGATGCGCAGGCCGTGGCGCTCGATCCCGAGCTCGATCACCGCCGGGCGGCCGATGAGGATCGGGCGTGCGAGCCCTTCGTCCACCACCACCTGCACCGCCCGCAGCACCCGCTCGTCCTCGCCCTCGGCGTAGACGATCCGCTGCGGTGCCTGCTTCGCCGCGGCGAACAGCGGCTTCATGATGAAGCCGGTGTTGTAGACGAACTGCTGCAGCGAGTCGCGGTAGGCGCCGAAGTTCTCGATCGGACGGGTCGCGACGCCCGAGTCCATCGCCGCCTCGGCGACCGCCGGGGCGATCTGCACGATGAGCCGCGGATCGAACGGCCGCGGGATGAGGTAGTCCGGCCCGAACCGCACGTTCTGCTCGCCGTAGGCGGCGGCGACCACTTCCGACTGCTCGGCGGTCGCGAGCTCGGCGATCGCCTTCACCGCCGCGATCTTCATCGCCTCGTTGATCGTGGTCGCGCCCACGTCGAGCGCGCCGCGGAAGATGAACGGGAAGCAGAGGACGTTGTTGACCTGGTTCGGGTAGTCGGACCGGCCGGTCGCGATGATCGCGTCGGGCCGCGCCGCTTGCGCGATGTCGGGCAGGATCTCCGGCTCGGGGTTGGCGAGCGCGAGGATGAGCGGCTGCGCCGCCATCTTCTTCACCATCTCGGGTGAGAGCACCTTGCCCGCCGACAGGCCGAGGAAGACGTCGGCGCCTTCGATGATGTCGCCGAGCGATCGCGCCGGCGTCTTGCGGGCGTAGCGCGCCTTGTTCGGGTCCATCTCCTCCTTGCGGCCCTCGTACACGACGCCGGCGATGTCGGAGACCCAGATGTTCCCCATCCGCGCGCCGAGGCTCACCAGCAGGTCGAGGCAGGCGAGCGCCGCGGCACCCGCGCCCGAGACGACGAGCTTGACCTTGGCGATGTCCTTGCCGACGACGCGCAGGCCGTTGGTCACCGCCGCGCCGACGATGATCGCGGTGCCGTGCTGGTCGTCGTGGAACACCGGGATCTTCATCCGCTCCCGGCACTTGCGCTCGATGTAGAAGCACTCGGGCGCCTTGATGTCCTCGAGGTTGATGCCGCCGAAGGTCGGCTCGAGCGCGACGATCATGTCGACCAGCTTGTCGGGGTCGCGCTCGTCGAGCTCGAGGTCGAAGACGTCGATGCCGGCGAACTTCTTGAAGAGCACCGCCTTGCCCTCCATCACCGGCTTGCCGGCGAGCGGGCCGATCGCACCCAGGCCGAGCACCGCGGTGCCGTTCGAGATCACCGCGACGAGGTTCGCCCGCGAGGTGAGCGAGGCCGCCTCGGCGGGGTTGCGCACGATTTCCTCGCACGCCGCGGCGACGCCGGGCGAGTAGGCGAGCGCGAGATCGCGCTGGTTGAGCAGGCCCTTGGTCGGTGCGATCGCGATCTTCCCCGGCTTCGGCAGCCGGTGGTAGTCGAGCGCTGCCTTGCGGATCTCCTCGTCCATGGTGGGTCGCCCTTCTCTCGCTCGGGAGCGGTTCGCCCGGCGATTATATTCGCCCGGGGTCCTATAATCGCCGCGAGGAACGGGCCCGGCGGCCCGGCGACATTGGCCTGCGGACCAGGTTCGAAACGCACGCTAGGGCTAGGATCGGGACTAGGATCGGGACCAGGATCGGAAATCGACATGCGTAGCCTCGCCCCCGTCGTCGCCCTGGTCGGCCTGCTTGCCCTCGCCGCCTGCGCCTCGCCGCCCGGAGTCGGCCGGCGCGACGCGGACGGGAGCCCGGTCCTCGAGCGGCTGACGCCGGCCCGATGGGCGGAGATCGGGCCCCAGGCACCGGTCCGGATGAGCGTCGCCACCCTCGTCGAGCTGTCGCGCCGGGGGGTAACCGCCGAGGACATCATCCAGCGCTATTACCAGACCGGCACGCGCCTCCTGTTGAGCGGGGACGAGCTCGCGGCACTGCGGCGGGATGGCGTCGACCAGCGCGTGCTCGACTACATCGCCAGCGCCCGGGAGGACGCGGCGCGGATCGACGCGATCACGGCGCAGGCGGACCAGGACGCGCGCACGCGGCTTGCGTACGACCGCGCGCTCGCCGCGGGCTGGTGGGGCAATTGCTGGGGCTGCTGGCGGCCGGCCGTCCTCCCGTACGCGGGTTTCGGCTGGGGACCGGGTCGCAGCGGCTGGTTCGGGGGCGTCGCGCTCGGGTTCTAGCGCGCCGGCGCCCGTCCCGGTCCGCGGGCTACCATTCCGGCATGCCGAGCGCCGTTGCCGCCGCAGACCTCGAGCGCGTGCGCCTCGCCGCGCGCATGGCAGCGATCGAGCCGTTCCACGTCATGGAGATCCAGGGGCGGGCGTTCGCGCTGGAAGCGGCCGGGCGCAAAGTGATCCATATGGAGATCGGGCAGCCCGACTTTCCGGCGCCGCAGCCGGTGGTCGCGGCCGCGATCGCCGCGCTCGAGCGCGAGCCCATGGGCTATACCGACGCGCTCGGAATCCGGCCGCTGCGCGAGGCGATCACGCGCTTCTACGCCGATCGCCACGGCCTCGAGATCGCGCCGGAGCGGATCATCGTCACCGCCGGCGCTTCGGGGGCGTTCCTGCTCGCCATGGGCTCGCTCGTCGATCCGGGCGACGAGGTGCTGATGCCCGATCCCTGCTATCCGTGCAACCGGCATTTCGTGCGGATGTTCGAAGGCGCGGCGAAGACGATCCCCGCCGACGACCGCGCCCGCTATCAGCTCGCCCTCGCCGACGTCCGCGCGCACTGGGGACCGGCGACGCGCGGGGTGATGCTCGCCTCGCCCTCGAACCCGACCGGAACGGTGGTGCCCGCCGAGACCTTGCGCGCGATCGTCGCGGAGTGCGACTCGCGCGGCGGGTTCGCGATCGTGGACGAGATCTACCAGGGCCTCACCTACGACGGCGCGCGCTTCCCCTCGGCGCTCGCATTCTCCGACCGCGTGTTCGTCGTCAACAGCTTCTCGAAGTACTTCTGCATGACCGGCTGGCGACTCGGCTGGCTCGTCGCACCGGCGGACTACGTGCGCGAGATGGAGCGCTTCGCGCAGAACGCGTTCATCTGCGTGTCCACGCCTGCGCAGCACGCGGCGCTTGCGGCGTTCGCGCCGGCGACGATCGCCATCCTGGAAGAGCGCCGGGCCGAGTTCCAGCGGCGGCGGGACTTCCTCGTGCCCGCGCTACGCTCGCTGGGGTTCAGCGTCCCGCTGATGCCGGAGGGCGCGTTCTACGTCTACGCCGGATGCGAGCGGCTGGCGGAGGACGGCGAAGCGTTCGCCTGGCGCGCGCTCGAGGAGGCCGGGGTGGCGATCACGCCGGGGATCGACTTCGGCAGCTACCGTGCGCGAACCCACGTGCGGTTCGCCTATACGCGCTCCCTGCCCGACCTCGAGGAAGGCGTCGAGCGCCTGGCGCAATGGCTCGCCCGAAGCCGCTGAGGCGCAAGGCCGATGAAACGCAGGGCCGCCGAAACGTCGGGCCGCTGAAACGCGAAACCCCGCCGAAGCGGGGTTTCGCGTGAAGCGCCGCAGTCGCGCGGCGATGCGATCAGGCGGCGGTGCCGCTACCGCCCGGGCGCGCCGCCCGCAGCGTCTGCTCGAGCCGCTGCCTCTCCGCGATCACCTTCTGCGCGTACGCCTGCGCGGGATCGTCCGCGGCGCCGTTGTACATCTGCAGCCCGGCCTCGAGCCCGCCGGCGAGGCGGATGTACTCCTTGAGGATCTGCGCGCCGACCAGGATGTTGGTCTTCGGATCGAGCACCGCGTCGGCGCCGCCGTGGACCGCGAGCTTCTCGGAGTGGAACCGCGGGATCACCTGCATCAGGCCCTTCGCGCCCATGTCGCTCTCGGCGATCGGGTTGAAGCGGGATTCGACCGAGATCACCGCGAGGATGAGGAGCGGATCGAGCCCGACGGCGCGCCCGACCGTGTAGGCCTCGCCGACCAGATCGACCGTCGCGTCCGAAGCCACCCGATAGCGGCGCGCGAGGTAGCCGGCAAGCACCTTGTGCTGCGTGCTGGGAGCGATGTCGGCAGCCATGCCGGCCGCAGCCGTTGAGTCGATCGGCCCGGCAATCGCTGCTGCACGGGAGGGTCCGAAAGGCAGGACGCGGCCACCTTCGATCGCGACCAGGACGAGCGCGAGCAGGCCGAAGCCCGCGAGGACCCCCTGCGTCGCACCGACCATCGCTTGCCATGCTTTCCGCAACTGCACCGGCAGGTTGGGCATCTTCATGCTCACC
>Ga0187893_10002521_pt1 | contig 39994 bp, 25 predicted proteins | sample MA1701074metaG_FD_139574 | JGI IMG/M metagenome (GOLD analysis project Ga0187893, IMG submission 139574) | White microbial mat communities from a basaltic lava cave in the Kipuka Kanohina Cave System on the Island of Hawaii, USA - MA170107-4 metaG ...
GCGGTCTCGAGCCGGTCGTCCTCCACGAGCGAGCGCCCCACCGGCTTCCCCTGGCATTTCAGGAACGTGAACATCATCGCGCCGCCCACGAGCAGGCGGTCCACCCTGGCGAGCAGCGCGTTCAGCACGTCGATCTTGCCGCTGATCTTGGCGCCCCCCAGCACCGCCACGAACGGCCGCTTCGGCTGCTCGAGCGCCGCGCCCAGGTAGTCGAGCTCGGTCTTCATGAGGAAGCCCGCCACCGCCGGTTTCAGGAAGCGCGTGACCCCCTCGGTGCTCGCGTGCGCTCGGTGCGCGGTGCCGAACGCGTCGTTCACGTACGCCTCGCCCAGCTTCGCGAGCGCGCGCGCGAACGCCTCGTCGTTCTTCTCCTCCTCGGGGTGGAAGCGCAGGTTCTCCAGCAGCAGCACGCCGCCGTCCGCGAGCGACGCGGCAGCCGCCTCGGCCGCCGGGCCGACGCAGTCGTCGGCCCACGCCACGTCCTGCCGCAGCAGCCGGGCGAGCCGCTCACGCACGGGCGCGAGCGAGTGCCTCGCGTCGGGGCCGCCCTTCGGCCGGCCCAGGTGCGAGCACAGGATCACGCGCGCGCGCTTCGAGAGCAGGTAGCGGATCGTGGGCAGCGCGGCCACGATGCGGGTGTCGTGGGTCACGCCGCCGTTCGCGACGGGGACGTTGAAGTCCACGCGCATGAGCACGCGCTTCCCGGCGCAGTCCAGGTGCTGGACGGTCTTCTTCGCGAATCCCATGTCCCGGTCAGGCGAGCTTGAGGAGCGCGTCCACGACGCGGTTCGAGAAGCCCCACTCGTTGTCGTACCAGGCCAGCACCTTGACCATGTCTCCCTGCATGACGTTCGTCAGCAGCGAGTCGAACACGGCGCTCGCGGGGTTGCCGATGATGTCGTTCGAGACGATCGGATCCTCGCAGTACTCGAGGACGCCCCGGAGCGGACCCTCGGCGGCGGCGCGCATGGCCGCGTTCACCTCGTCCTTCGTCACCGTGCGCTTGACGCGGCAGACGAGGTCCACGAGCGAGCCGTCCATGACGGGGGCGCGCACGGCGATGCCGTCGAGCCGGCCCTTGAGCTGCGGCAGCACCTCGCCGATCGCCTTGGCGGCGCCGGTCGAGGTGGGGATCAGGCTCAACGCGGCGGCCCGGGCGCGGCGCAGGTCCTTGTGTGGCAGGTCGAGGATGTTCTGGTCGTTCGTGTAGGCATGGATCGTGGTCATGAGCCCGTGGTCGATGCCGAACGTGTCGTCGAGCACCTTGGCGACGGGCGCGAGGCAGTTCGTCGTGCACGAGCCGATGCTGAACACCTCGTGCTTCGCGCGGTCGAACTGCCGGTCGTTCACGCCCATGACGAACGTGAGGTCGGAGCCCCTGGCCGGGGCGGAGACGAGGACGGCCTTCGCGCCGGCCGCCAGGTGCGCGGCGGCCTTGTCGCGGTCGGTGAACCGGCCGGTGGCCTCGAGCACGACGTCCACGCCGAGCGATTTCCACGGCAGCTTCGCCGGGTCCTTCTCGGCGCTCACGGCGATGCGGTCGCCGGCGATCACGAGCGCGCCGTCCACGGCCTTCCCGGAGGCCTCGGGCCAGATGCGATGCACGGTGTCGTAGCGCAGCAGGTGCGCCAGCGTCCCGGCGTCGGTCAGGTCGTTGACCGCGACGAAGTCGATGGCGGCCTTCCGCTGCTTCGCGGCGCGCACGACCTGCCGGCCGATGCGGCCGAAGCCGTTGATCGCGACCTTGAGCGCCATATCGAACCCCTCCCCGGGTTGTGGTCCGACTCCTCGAAAGCGCGCAACTGCGGCGCTATCAATGTCTTAGACGAGTCGCCCGCGACGATGCCACACCCCGTTCCCGCGGGTCAAGCAACGGCGGCATCCGCTGGATCCGTGGCTCCGCGTCTGGTGCCTCGAGCGCTGCGGGGTATTCGCTCGGTGCTCCGGTCGCCCGGCCCGGGCCCGGGCCCGAGGGCGGCGGGCGGCGGCGCTACTCGGTCGAGTAGCGGAGCGTGAAGGTCCCGAGGCCCTGATCGTCCACGAACAGGAACAGCAGCCGGCGGCGGGAGAGTCGCGTCATCCCCTCGATCGGCTCGACGTCCACGGGCACCGGGATGTCGCCTTCGTAGATCCAGACCTCGTAGGGGCGCTGGTCACCGCCCGGGCCCTTCAAGTTGACCGAGCCGAGCGCGCGGTCCTCGGTGCGGACGATGTCCTCCAGCACGCGCGTCAGCGTCTCGTCGCCGGCGGGGATCACCTGGTGCAGAAGCTCGGTGGGCTCGCCGTAGCGGATGTAGACGCGCCCCATGTCCGAGAACATGCCCTTGCCGATCCCGTGCCGCGAGAATTCGCGGTTTGCGTGCGCGACGCGCTCGCGGAACGTCTCGTAGGTCTCGTTCACGGCCGTCTCCGGCGTCGGATCCCGCCGGCGCCAGAAGTCCTCCAGCAGGCGCTCCTGCTCTCCCGGCTGCAGTTGCGGGAAGCGCTCCTCGTCGCGCGCCTCGAGCAGGAAGTGCACCTCGTCGGCGAGGTCGGCCGCGTTCCGGCTCCAGGTCTCGGGCGCCCACGCCACGCTGAAGCGGGCTCGGCGCTGGAGCGCGCCGGCGTCGCCCTCCTGCCACATCCGGACGTCGAGCTGATACGCGCCGGCCGGCTGGTCGGAGACGTCGAAGCGGACGGACCCGTTCGCGACCCGCCCCGCGACCAGCGTGCTCTCGTGCCGGGCCACGACGCCGTCGGCGGCATCGAGCACCCGCGCCACCCAGCGCCAGGGCCGCACGTCCCCGGGCTTCGCGCGCGCGCAGAACGTCGCTTCGAGCGTACCCGCGTAGATCCCGTAGAGCCGTTCGGGATTCGGGATCCAGGCGCGGCCGTCGCGCACGAACGCGAGCCCGGGTGTCTGGCCCGACTCCGGCCACGTGAACTCCAGGTCGGACAGGTCGCGTCCCGCCTGCGGGCGCGGCACGTCGAGATCGCCGCGGATCTCCGTGTGCTCGGCCACGTTCCGACCCGAGTAGACGATGCCCCGCTTGTGCGAGAGCAGATCCTCGAGTCGCGCCTGGACGCGGCACGGCCCGGGCGTGATCGGGAACCGGAACAACACCACGCGACCCTGGCCGCGAGCGGTGTCGGCGATGCCGAGCCCGAACTCCTGCGAGGACTCGACCGGCGCGGCGCCCCGGCCCCGCACGCTCACGGTGGCGCGCAGGCGTGCGACGCCCGTCTCGTCCTTCGTCACCAGCTCGAGCGTCGCGGGCGGCACGCGGAGGTAGACCTCCAGGTGGTAGCCCGCGCTGTCGGGGAACGCCGCGGCGTCGCAGGTGAAGCCGGTGCGGCCGCCGATCCGCCACGGCGGCGGGCCCTCGACGCGCGTCGCCGCGTCTGCGGCCGGGGCGGCCGCCACGCTCGCGAGCGCGAGCCACAGGCCGCACGCAATGCGTCGGCGCGCCCCCGCGTGGGAGCGCGCCGACGCCGGAGCCTCCGGGATCCTGGTCGTGACGCCCGCAGCGCCCGTCAGAACTCGAATCGCAGCGACATCCGGTGCGACGAGCCGAGGTCGAGCAGGTCCGTGTAGGAGTAGTCGATGTCCGCCATCCCGGCGACGGAGACCGGGAAGTGGAAGCCGACGCCGCCCGCCAGTCCCTCGGAGTCGTGGTTGAAGGAGTAGCCGCCGCGCAGGAACACGTACTTGTGGAACGAGTACTCGGCGCCGAAGTTGAAGCGCTCGGAGTTGTCCGGCGGGTGCGAGAACTCGAACGCGCCCACCAGCTTCTGGTCGGCGCTCTTGAGCAGCTCGGCCGAGGTCCCGACGCGGAAGATGGACGGGATGCGGGCCTCGCGCTCGATGAACTTCTCCTGCGACCCGATGTTCTGGATGGCCATGCCGATCTTCATACCCGCCGCGCCCACGTCGTAGAGCGTCCCGAGGTCGACCGAGAACGTCTGCTGGGTCAGATCCGCGAGCCCGGTGTGGATCATGTTCGCGGTCAGCCCGGCGCTGAACTTGTCCGTGAACGAGCGCGCGTACGTGACGCCGGCGGCCAGCATGCCGGCGTCGAACGTCTGCCCGGTGCCGAACGGCTGGTAGGCGGTGGTCACCTCCATGGGCGCCATCGTGAGCGCCCGGGCGTGCACCGCGAACGCGCCGGGGATGCGCTTGACGTGGAACACGTAGCCCACCTGGTCGAACGACAGGTCGGCCGGCCAGGTCGCATGGTTGAGGGAGAGCTGCGACTTGTCGGGGTCCACGCGCGCGATCCCGGCGGCGTTCCAGAACACGGCCGTGGCGTCGTCGGCCATGGCCACGAACGCCCCGCCCATGCCGGCGCCGCGGGCGCCCACCGGGATCTTGAGGAACTGTCCGCCGAACGTCCCGACCTTCTCGAAGATGTCCGCGCGCGCCGGCCCCGGCACGAGCAGCGCCGCGCAGACCGCCAGCGCGAGGGTTCGCTTCACGATGCCTCCTATCGCCTGCCACTGGTTCATCGGATGACCACGAATTTGCCGCGCTCGGTGCCCCGGCTCGACTCGACGGTGAACAGGTAGATGCCGCTCACGATGTCCTGCCCGTTGCGGGAGATCAGGTTCCAGCGGGCCTGGCCGTCGTTGGCCGTGTCCTGCTGCCGGGTCGTGTTCCGGCGCGGGACGCCCTGGCTGTCGATGACGACCGAGCCGCGGGTGGACGCGTCGATCTCGTCCCGGGACGTGATGGTGTTCACGAGGTCGCCGGACAGCGTGAAGATCTTGATCGTCCACTGGCCCGAAGGCAGGCCCAGGAAGTCGATGTGCGTCCCCGTCGGGTCCGAAGCGTTTGGCGTCAGGTCCCACGCCGACGGCCGCTCCTGGATGGAGCGCAACCCGCGGTACGGGTTCGGGACCACCCACACCGAGCTGCGCGCGCCGGCGGCGCCCTGCGGGACGATGCCCTCCGCCTCCACGGCGGAGCGGCGACCCGCCAGCTCGACGCGGCCCTGGCCCGAGCCCGTGGAGTCCCTGCCGGTCACGGAGTAGAAGTAGATGAAACCGTTCTTGACGTCCGTGTCCACGTAGCGGTAGCGGCCCACCGGGTAGCGGATCCGGCCCTCCTTCGCGGCCGACGAGCCGAGCACGAGCGCCGAGTCCACGACGCAGTCGGGGTAGCCGATGCATGGCACGGCCGGGTCGGGAGCGATGATGAGGCCGCTCTGCGGATCGAACAGGTCGCCCTTGTTGAGGCAGACCTGCTCGGTCATCTCGCGCTGCGGGATGTAGAGGGTGCGGCAGTAGGGCCTGCCCTGCGACGTGATGCGCTGGCAGGAGGTGTCCGGCCCGCACTCGAACTGCCGGAACTCCGCGAGCAGCGTCCAGTCGTCCTCGGCGGGGCCGCCCGAACCCACCGGGCGCCGCCAGTTCGACACCTTCCAGATCTGGTAGGAACGGAAGTCGAACCAGCCGGTCTTCGGGTCCGGCGACACCTCGGAGAGGTTGTCCCAGGCGATCGTGACCTGGCCGTCGCCGGCCGGCGGGTAGCGGCGGTCGGGGTTGTCGGTGAAGTTGTAGGTCACGCCCAGGTTCGTGTTCGGACTGGGCGGCGGCGACTCCGCGAGCCAGGTGCGGTGGAACAGGCCGCCGGACCGGCTCGAGTACGCGCCGGTGCAGTAGTCGCAGTCGAAGTCGAACCACTCGTAGCGGCGGTCGGTCACCGGGCGCAGCACCGGGTCACGCGCCTCGCAACCGCTGATCTGCAGCACCTGGCCCGGGGGCGCCTTGATCGCGGTCTCGCGGCCGTGGAAGTCCGTGAGCAGCGGCCACGGGCGCGACTCCCAGCCGCCTTCGAACGCGAGCTGCGCCGCCACGGCGTTGTCGAGCACCTCGTAGCGCTCGAGCAGGTCGGTGCCGCTCACCACACCGTAGATGTCCTCCTGCGTGAGCGGATCACGCGCGATCACGGTGGTCTGGCTCAGGTAGTCGTTCGCGTAGGCGAGCGCCGTGCGCAGGTCGCCGTTCCGGACGCCGATCGCGAACGTGCACTCGAGCTCGGCGTTCGGCTGCCAGCGCAGCCACGGTCCGATCGAGGCCCAGGCCGTGTAGTCGCTCTTCTGGTCGCCCGGGATCTGGTTGATGAAGCCGAGCAGGGACGGGTTCGTCACGTCGGACGCGACGTTGTCGTGGCCAGTCATGAGCTCGAAACGCTGCTGGTCGATGAGCGGATTGCCGCCCTGGACGTAGGGCGTGCCCACCGGGAACGAGCGGTAGGCCCGGAACCCCACCTTGCGGGGACCGGTCTCCCCCAGCGGGTCGATGGTGTGGTCGATCAGCAGGAAGTGCGGCACCCCGAGCGTCTTGTTCTCGTCGGTGTCGTCGTCGGCGACCGAGAAGCCCTGCACCGTGATCGTGAACCGCGGGCAGAGCGCCGAGTCGGGGTCCACGTCCGTCACGCCGGGGTGCGTGCCCGCGTCCTGCTTGCGCAGGTCCGTGTCCTTCGTCTGCACGAGGAACCGGCCGAAGGGGTACTGCGGCACGTCGAAGTCGTCGCTGAAGAAGTTGGACTTCTCGGTGGGCCCGCAGTCCATGTCCACGCGGAAGCCGATGACCACCGAGTCGAGCTCGTGCCCGGAACGGTTGAAGAACTTCCAGTTCACCACGTTGAAGTCGGTGAAACCCGGGATCGAGTAGGCCCACGCGGTCTGACGGCACTCGACGCCGAGCGGCACGTGGCGCTCCGCCGCGGCTGCCGCGATCGCCTGCTCGGTGTCGTCGCGGATGACGCAGGTGTACTGCTGCTGGCCGATCGCCGCGAAGTCCTCGTCGATGCGGCCGTCGCCGTCGTTGTCCCGGCCGTCCAGGAAGTCCTCGTCATACAGCCCGTCCCCGGTGAGCGGGTCGCTGTCCGAGTCGTCGTTCGTGAACCGGACGCCGTTGATGATCCCGTCGTAGGCCCGGTACATGCGGTCCTCGGCATCCAGCGTCGCCGGCCGCCACTCGGTGGTGATGCTCACGCGCCGCACGGCGTTCGGGTCGGACGCGAACGGGTTCACCGCGCCCATGGCGACGCCGCAGAAATTCATGTACTCGACCGCGGACTTGCCCGGCCACTGGCACGAGGGGTCGCTGGAGATGTTCGTGAACGGGTTGCCCACGAGCCCGAAGTTCGTGACCTTCATCACGACGTTGCCCACGTCGAGCACGGCCCCGGGGCCGAACACGTCCGGGATCGCCATGGGGCGCGCCCCGGCGCGGCCGGAGGCCGGCGACATGCGCGCGAGGACCTCCTTCTCGTACTCCCGGAAGCCCTGGTATTCGGGGTCGTCGGGGCTCAAGCGGGCCAGGGCCGGCGCCGAGAACGCGCCCGCCATCGCCAGCGCCCACACGCCCATCCGGATCGCTCTCACGCTCGAACGCATCCTCTCGGACTCCTTGAAGGCGCCGGTGCCCATCGTCAGAAGGTGACGCTGATGCCCATGCGGACGTTGCGCCCCTCCCCGAACACGCGCGGGTCGTTGAGCGGCACCCAGTCGAGGACGTTGTCGCCGTTGATGTCCTGCAGGTACGCGCCGCCGGTGCGGCCGGTCTCGGTGAAGTAGATGGTGTAGTCGTCGCCTGCGGTGTTCACGAACGGGCTGCGGCCGCCGGTCGAGATGCTCTGGATGTTCTGCGCGTCGAGCACGTTCCGCGCGTCCATGAACAGCGTCACGTTCTGGCCCCAGATCCGGTAGAACTTGTCGGCGTCGATCGTCAGGCGCGCCTGCGACGGCAGGCGGCGCGAGTTCGTGAGCGCCGGGTCGGGACGCCGGTCGTTGCGGAACGCGGGTGTGAACGGGAAGCCGGAGCCGTAGGTCCACAGCATGCGCAGGCCCCACTTGCCGGGGTCGCGGATCGTGCTCGCGATGCTCACGGTGTGGCGCTGGTCCCAGTTGAGCGGCTGCTCGCTGATCGGCAGGTAGAGCCGGCCGCCGTTGAAGAACTGCAGCGCCGTGTTCGGGTCCGACGCCACGCCCGTGGCGATCGAGTACGTGTAGTTCACGTCGGCCGAGAACTTGTGGCTGAAGCTCTTGATGAGGCTGGCCTCGAACCCGCGCGCCGAGGCGTAGTCGCCGTTGTAGAACACGTTCACGAGGTTGCCGGCCTCGTCGCGCTCCTGGCGCACGGTGATGAGCCCGTAGATGTCCTTGAAGAACACGGAGAACTGGCCGGAGATGTCCTTCGTGAACAGGTGCTGCACGCCGGCCTGGTAGGCGATGTTCGTCTCGGGCTCGAGGTCGGGGTTGCCCTTGACCCCCACCGTCGAGCTGATGCCGCGGTTCTCGAAGATGAACGACCGGTTCGGCGTCTGGTACGTCCAGCCGTAGTGGAAGCTCAACACGTCGCGGTCCGAGACCGGGTAGGCGATGCCGAGCCGCGGACTGAACTGCTGCTTGAAGCGCTTGCCGCTCGCGAGGTCGGCGTCCGAGACCTGCGCCCCCGGCGAGAAGACGTCGAAGCGCAGCCCGGCGTTGAGCACGAGCCCCTCGAACTCCCAGCGGTCCTGAAGATAGGCCGCGCCCTCCGGGTTGTAGTTGACGAAGTCGGAGCGCGTGCCGCCGGGCAGCCCGAAGCTCTCGTTGTTCGGCGAGGTGAGCGAAAGGTTCTGAACCCGGTTGTACTTGACTTCGAGGCCGGTCTTCCACGTGTGCTGCTTCCAGCGGCGCGTGGAGAAGTCGGTCTTCAGGTTGTACACGCGCGTCTGCCGGCGCAGGAACGTGGGCACGTCCCCGTGCGTGGCGAAGAACGGGTTGTTCTCGGTGCCGAAACCGAGGTTCCCGCTCCAGTAGAACGGGTTCTGGATCCAGTACTCCCACGGCTCCTTGCCGCCCACCGAGTTCTGCGTGTTGAAGTTGAGCGACGCCACGCGCGTGGTCCACACGCTCTTCTCCGAGAGCTGGTTCGTCCACACGGCCGTGAATTGCTGGTAACGGTCGTCCAGCGTCGGCACGTGGTCGGCCATGTTCACGTACTGGTACGTGGAATCGAGCTTGATCGCGGACCAGCTGCCGTAGCGCGGCGAGAGCGTGACGCTGCCGTCCGGGGCGCGGGTCGTGTCGTAGAGCACCGCCACGTAGCCCTTGCGGCTCCAGTCGTGCAGGTAGGGCGTGTTGATGGTGCGGTTGTTGATGGTCTCGAACGTGAGCTTGTTGCGCGGGTTCAGCCGGTACGCAAGCTTGAAGTTCGTGTTGATCTGGTTGCTCTGGCGATTGCCGAGCTGGACGAAGTCCAGCAGCGTGCGCTGCGGCTTCGAGATCCCGGACCTGAGGTAGGTGTCCTGGAACGAACCTTCGTAGGTGGCGAAGTAGGTGAGGTTCTTCACCGGCGTGGGCCCGCCGAAGCCGAACGTGAACCGGTCGTAGTTGTCGAACGTCTTCGTGGGATCGCCGTAGCGGTCCGTGTCCCAGCGCACCTCGCCGCCCAGGCGATCGGTGCCCTCCTTCGTGGACACGCTGATGACGCCCGAGAGCGCGTTCCCGTACTCCGCGTCGAAGCCGCCCGAGAGCACGTCCGCGCCGGCCACGGCCAGGTTCGCGATGTTGGCGCTGCCTCCGAACGCCGGATCGGTGGCCTCGACGCCGTCGAGCTGGACCTTGACCTCGCCGCCGCGGCCGCCGCGGAAGTGGAGCTCGCCACCCTGGGCCACGACGCCAGCCTTCGTGGCGACGGCCTGGCTCAGGTTGTCCACCGGGATCTCCTTGAGCTTCTCGGACGAGATGCTCTGCTTCGTCGTCGAGGACTTCGTGTCGATGCGCTTCTCGGCGCGCACCTCGATGGTCTCGACCTCCTTCACGACCTTGGTCTGGCCCACCGTGAAGTTCACGACCGCGGTCTGGCCGGCGTTCACCTGCACGGTCTGGATGACCGGGTCGTAGCCGATGGCCTGGAGCTTGACCTGGTACGTGCCGACCGGGACGCCCGCGATCACGAACGCGCCCGTCTCGTCGGTCATGGAGCCCTGTCGCGTGCCGAGCACGACGACGTTCGCGAACGCGACCGGATCCTTGCCGCGCTCGAGCGCCCGGCCCGAGATGCGGCCGGTGGTCGCGCTCGCCGACGGCGCCGCCGGCCGTGTCTGCGCGAGCGCCGAGCCCGTCGCGATGGCCAGGGCGGCCAGGGTCGCGAGCGTCGGCAGCAGGAGTCGGACGGATCTGCGCAACATGGGTGGGAGCCCTCCCCGATGGTCCAACCTGCGGAACTGCAAGCCCGACATCCCGGCCGGGAAAACCGCCACAAGATGCCGGTAACCGCATTCCCTGTCAACGGGAGCCGGAGTCCAAGTCGTTCGCGAGACGCGACTTCCGGAGTCCGGGGAACCCGCGACGGTTCGTGGAGGAAGGGACCCACCTGGAGCGCGGAGTGGCCGGTGGCGCGGAGGCAACGCACGCGACGGCATACGGAAACGCACCCGCCGCGGAAGCGGCCCCGGGGGTGCTCTACGCCCGACGCCCGTACTATCGGCCCCGGGCGGGCCCGCGGTCAACCCCCTTCGGACGAGCGCGGCGGGCGCCGGGTGGCGGTTCAGAACCTCCAGTGGACCTGGAAGGCCAGGTTCTGCCGCGTCTGGCGCTCGTCGCCCGGGCTCTCCGTCTCCTCGCCGCGGAGCTCGAGCACGTAGCCGGACTCCAGGGACCAGCGCCCGCCCGCCGGCGCGTAGCCGAGCCCGAGCGAGAGGGCGTGACCGATGTACTCGTTCCCCGCCGTGTGGTCGTCCTCGTCCACGAAGCGGTAGGCGTAGCCCGCCCGCGCCGTCATCTGCCGGCCGAGCGGCCGCTCGAGGCCGCCGCGGGCGTCCCAGGCGATCCGTCGCGGACCCTCGAGCGTGGTGGACGCGGTGCGCAGGTCGCGCGACCAGTGGAGTTCGCCGCCGACCGTGGTCGTGCCCAGGCGGTAGCTCGCGCCCCCGCCCCAGGCCACCGCGTAGCGGCGGTTCTCGCGATGCACGACGCTGTCCGGGAACGCGAGCGTGTCGGTGCCCGAACGCTCGAACGCCAGGTTGAGGAAGCGGTTGAACGAGGTCGGGTCGCCGGCGTTCGGCGGATCCACGAACACCTCCGCAGCCGCGGTGGTGAGCGCGCCGGCGAACGTGGCCCGCCCCGGCGACCAGCGCAGCCGCGCGCGCAGCTCGCTCGAGCGCTCCTCGCGGCGCAGCAGGTTGCCGCGCCCGGAGAGCGGCAGGGTGCCCACGCCGGCCGACGCCGAGAACCGCCAGTCGGCCTCCGACTTCGAGACCCGCCCGATCCCGTCCACCCCGAACTCGAACGTCCGACCGAGCCGGCCCGCGAGCGTGGCCTGTCCCACCCAGAACGGGCGGTCCTCGCTGGTCTCGGACGTCGAGCGCTGCAGCTCGTTCGTGGACTTGATGCGGTTCCCCTCGTGCTCGAGGCCGAGCGCGAGGTGCGTGCGCGAGCCGATCGCGAACGCGGTCGAGACGCCGTAGGCGCCGGTCTTCACGCTCACGTCCGTGGGCGTGAACTCGCTCGGCGGCGGCAGCAGGTCGCCGGCCTGGTCCACGTACTCACCGGCCGCGTTGCTCACGATCCGGCGGTACTCGTCCTGCAGGTTCTCGGAGCGGTAGCGCAGATGCGCCGCCCAGCTCACCCGCCCGCCGAGCCAGGTCGGGATCCGGCCGCCGAGGATCCCGAGCGCCTCGGGGTGGAGCACGCCCCGGCGCAGCTCGGTCTGCTCGGAATACGGGTGGTCCGAGCGGAGCCCGCTCAGGTCCCCGACCACGCCGAACACCGAGCCCGAGACGCGGCTGCGGTAGACGGCCTCCATCTGGGCCGCGTTCGAGCGCGCGGCGAGGTTCTGCCGCTCGCGCCCGGCCGGCAGGCTGCGCACCGAGGAGAGCGCGCGCGTACCCGGCCGCAGATCGAACGTCGAGGTCGTGTCGTCGAGCGCGAGCCCGACCGGGATGCGCCCGAGGTCCCAGAGCTCGAACGAGGCGTCGCGATCGGGGATCGCGAGCGAGAGGCCGCCCATGCCGAGCAGGCGCGGGCTGCGCGCGAGCGCCTGCGGCGCAAGGTCCAGCGCGTGCAGCGCCGGGTCGAAGAACTGTGCCCCGGCCGGCGACGCGAGGAGGAGGGCCAGCAGGCACGAGGACAGCGCGCGCGGCGACACGCGGCGCGTGGGGCTCATCCACGGCTCCTTTCGATCAGCGCTCTCGGGCAGCGGGGAGCCGTGCGGATGGCAGGGCGACGCTCTCCCGCCGAGAAGGCGAAAGCACGCACGGCGAACGAAGTGCCGGCGGATACTAGGAATGGCCCGCGAGGGTGTCAACGGCGTTCCCGGCCCGCCCCGTGACGGCGCGGTGCGCGGACCGGCCGGCGACGCGGCTCCGGCCCGGCCCCGGCCCCGCGCGAGACGTGCGGGTCGCCCGCGAGCCAGAAGCGCCACGGCCGCTCGACCGCGACCCGGATCCCGACGCGCGGCCCGCGCGCAACGCGCCGGCCCTCGCGGCGCGGGGCGGCGTCCGCCACCCAGAGCGGGCCGCGGGTGAGGTCCGCCCCGTCGTGGCGGCGGTCCACGCCCAGCGCGCGAGCGAGCGAGGCGGGGCCGCGCGCGAGCGCCGCCGGCTCCCGCGGTGTCCGGCGGCGCGCCATCGCCGCGAGCCCGGCCAGCGGCGCGAGCGCGCGCAGCAGCACCGCGGCCGCGCGGCCCTCGCGGCCGCACACCACGTTCACGCAGTGGTGCATGCCGTAGGTGAAGTAGACATAGGCATGCCCCGGCGGCCCGAACATCGCCCGGTTCCGCGGCGTGCGGCCGCGGTGCGCGTGGCTCGCGGGATCGTCGGCGCCGCCGTAGGCCTCGGTCTCCACGATCCGGCCGGCGAGCCGGCCGGCCTCGGGATCGTCGTGCACGAGCACGCGCCCGAGCAGCGCGCGCGCCAGCGCGCGGGGGCCGCGCGCGAAGAAGGAACGCGGCAGCCGGCGCGCGCCGGCGAGCGGGTCGGCGGCCGGCGCGCGGCCGCGCTCAATGCGCGACCGGCGTCTCCCCGACACCCAGCCGCCGGAGCGAAGCCAGCATCATCGCCTGGATCTCGGCCAGGCGCTCGGCGCTCCTCGCCTCGAAGCGCACCACGAGCGCGGGCTGGGTGTTCGAGGCGCGCACGAGCCCCCAGCCGTCGCCGAACTCCACGCGGATGCCGTCGATGTCCACCACGCGATGGCGGCCCGCGTACTCGGCCTTGAGCAGCTCGGGCACCTGGAACTTGCGGTCCTCGGGGCAGGCCAGCCGCGTCTCCGGCGTCGCGTGGTACTGGGGCAGGCTCGCCACGAGCTGGTCCAGCGTGCGGCCGGTGCCGGCCACGTAGCGAAGCAGCCGGCCGGCCGCGAACAGCGCGTCGTCGAAGCCGAAGAAGCCCTCGCTGAAGAACATGTGGCCAGACATCTCGCCCGCGAGCGGCGCGCCGGTCTCGGCGAGCCGCTTCTTGAGCAGCGAGTGCCCGGTCTTCCACATCTGCGGCACGCCGCCGTGGGCGCGGATGTCCTCGGCGAGCGCCTGCGAGCACTTGACGTCGAACAGGATCGTCGCCCCCGGCACGCGCTCGAGCACGTCGCGCGCGAACAGCGCCAGGAGCTGGTCTCCCCACACGATGCGGCCCGAGCCGGTGATCGCGCCGATCCGGTCGGCGTCGCCGTCGAAGCCGATGCCAAGGTCGGCGCCGGTCTCGCGCACCTTGCGCTGCAGGTCCACGAGCAGCGCCGGCACGGTGGGATCGGGCAGGTGGTTCGGGAACGTCCCGTCCAGCTCGGCGAACAGCGGCGTGACGCGGTGGCCCATGCGCACGAACGTCTGCGGCACGACCGTGCCCGCGCAGCCGTTGCCGCAGTCCATGACCACGGCGAGCCCGCGCGGGCTCCGGCAGCGCTCGAGCAGCATGGCGCGGTACTCGTCGAGGATCGGGCGCTCGCTCCAGCGGCCCCCGCCCCCCGCCGCGAGCTCGCCGGCCTCGATCGCGCGGCGCATCTCGAGGATCTCGGCACCGAAGAGCGGGAGCTTCCGCTTCGTCATCTTGAAACCGTTGAACTCGGGCGGGTTGTGGCTGCCGGTCACCTGCATGCCGCCGTCCAGGCCGCGCGCCACCACCGCGTAGTAGAGCGCGGGCGTCGGCACGACGCCGACCCGCTCGACCGCGAGCCCCGCGGCCAGCATGCCCCGCTCGGCCGCGCGCGCGAGCCGCTCCGAGGAGGGCCGCACGTCCTGGCCGAGCGCCACGCGCGCGCCCGAGCCGCCGCCGGCGGCCTCGGCGAGGAGGCGCGTGGCGAACGCGCGGCCGACCGCCTCGGCGGTCGCGTCGCTGAGTTCGGTCTCGTGCAGGCCGCGGATGTCGTACTCGCGGAAGATGTGGCCGGGGATCATGCGCGCTCCGGATGGGCTTGCTGGCGCTTGAGCCAGGCGTCGATGAACGGGTCGAGGTCGCCGTCGAGCACCGCGTGCACGTCGGTGAGCTTGGTCTCGGTGCGGTGGTCGTTGGCCATGGTGTAGGGCTGCAGCACGTACGAGCGGATCTGGCTGCCGAAGTCGATGTCCCGCTTGGGGCCGGCCAGCGCCTCGGTCTTGGCGCGCGCCTCCTGCTCCTTGAGCACGAACAGGCGCGAGAGCAGGATCTTCATGGCCGCGTCCTTGTTGCGGTGCTGGCTGCGCTCGGCCTGCGACTGCACCACGAGTCCCGTGGGCAGGTGCGTGATGCGCACCGCCGACTCCGTCTTGTTCACGTGCTGACCGCCCGCCCCTCCCGCGCGCATGGTGTCGATGCGCAGGTCGCCGGGGGCGATCTCGACCTTGACCGTGTTGTCGATCATGGGCAGCACGATCGCCGAGGCGAACGACGTGTGCCGGCGCGCGTTCGCGTCGTAGGGCGAGATGCGCACGAGCCGGTGCACGCCGGACTCCGCCTTGAGGTAGCCGTACGCGAACTCGCCGTCGATCTCGAGCGTGGCGTCCTTGATGCCCGCCTCCTCGCCCGGTTGCAGGTCGAGGAGCCGCGCCGCGTAGCCGTGCCGCTCCGCCCAGCGCTGGTACATGCGCAGCAGCATCTCGGCCCAGTCCTGCGACTCGGTGCCGCCGGCCCCGGGGTGGATGACGACGATCGCCCCGAGCCGGTCGTGCTCGCCCTTGAGCAGGCTGCGCGTCTCGAGCTCGAGGACCTGCCGCTCGAGCGTGGCCAGCTCGCGCTCTAGCTCCTCGAGCAGCCCGGCGTCGCCCTCGGCCTCCGCCAGGTCGAGCAGCTCGCGCAGGCTCCCGTACGCGCCGGCGCGGGCGTCGTACTCCTCCACCGCGCGCTTCGCGGACTTCACCTGGGCGACGAGCTTCTGCGCCTCCTCGGGGCGGTCCCAGAACCCGGGCTCCGCCATACGCGCCTCGAGCGTGGCGATCTCGTCCCGCCGCCGGGCGACGTCAAAGGTACCCCCGCAGGCCCTCGAGCCGGGCGCCGGTCTGGTCGAGTCGCTTGCGAAGTTCAGCCGCCGTGAGCATCGGGGTCCCCGGGTCGCGCGCCGCATGTGTGCGGCGCATCGCACCGCACCATACGCACGCCGCCGGAACCGCGCAACGCGGCGCGAGCGAGCGCGCGGCCGCGCGCCGCGACCGGGCGCGGGCCGGAGCACTCCAAGGCGCCTGCGGTGCCGGCCGGGAGGCTACTCGGGCTCGGGGTCGCCGCCCTCCAGGCGCGCGAGCGCCTTCTCGGCCTGTGCCGCGCACTCGTTCCCGAGCGGCGTGCCGCTCGAGCGGCCGAGCCCGCGCGCGGACTCGAACCACGCCCGGCGCTGCTCGTCGCTCGCCTCGCCCTCGAGGATCGAGCCCAGGTTGAGCGCGGCGTTCGCGGCCGCGGCGCGGCCGCTCGGCAGCCCGCTCCCGCGCCCGCGCTCGAGCGCGGCCTCGTAGGCCTTGCGCGCCTCGAAGCCGCGCTCGAGCGCGAGCAGCGCGTGGCCCAGGTTCACGTGCGCCATGGCGATCATCGCGTCCAGCTCGGCCGAGCCGGGGCCCGCCTCGCGCGCCAGGGCGAGCGCGTCCTTGAACGCGCGCACCGCGGCCTCGGTCCGTCCCGCCTGACGGTGCAGGTGCCCGGCGAGGAGCTGGGCATCGAGCGCGATCCGGAGGCCGACCTCCACCCCGCTCCCACCCCCCACGCGCACCACCTCGGCGAGCCCGGCGAGCGCCTCGTCCACATGGCCGTCGTGCAGCGCCTGGAACGCGCGCGCGTAGGTCGCCGCGGCCTCGAGCGCCCGCCCCGTGCCGGACTCGAGTGTGCGCGTGAACGCCACCGAGGCCTCGGCCAGCGCGCGCGCCTCCTCCCAGCGCTCGAGCGCGGCCAGCGCGCGATGCAGGTTGCAGGCGGCCTGACCCGCGAGCTCACGCAGCGCCGGCTCGTCCATGCCGCGCCCGAGCTCGAAGACGCGGGCGAGCTGCACCGCCGCCTCGTCGCGCCGGCCCGTCTCCGCGAGGGACTGCCCGAGCCGCAGGCGTGCGAGCAGGTCGAAGCGCGCGGCCTGCTCCGGCTCGCAGCGCGCCGCCATGGCGAGGGCCTCGCGATAGCGCTCGGCCGCCTCCGCGTGCCGGCCGCCGCCGGCGAGCCGCTCGCCGAGCCCGAGCAGTCCCTGGAGCGCGGCGAGCGCGCCCTCGGGCAGACCGCTCTCGGTCCCGAAGCGCACCGCGCGCTCGTACTGGCGCTCGGCCTCGGGCGCGCCTAGCAGGCCCTCCTGGTCGGCGAGCGCGGCCAGCGCCAGCGCCGCCTTCGCGCACGCCATGCGTCCGAGCGGCGTGCCGGAGGGCTCCGCGATGCGCGCCACGGACGTGAACATGCGGCACGCCAGCTCGCGCTCGCCGCGGCGCGAGTGCAGGTGCCCGAGGTTGAACGCCGCGACCGCGGCCGGGTCCCAGCCCGCCGGGTGGCCCGCGCGCACGCCGAGGTCGAGCGCGGACTCCCAGCTCCGCACCGCCAGGTCCATCTCGCCGCTCTCGCTCTGGAGCAGCCCCAGGTTGAAGGCCGCCTGGGTCAGCATGCCGAGGAGCTGCTGCGAGTCGCTGTCGCGCCCGAGGTCGAGCGCCTCGCGGTAGCGGGCCCGCGCGCGCGAGACGTCCCCCGCCTCCTGGTCCAGGATGCCGAGCCGGGTGAGCACGCCGGCGCGCCGGTGGCGCCCGAGCGGGTCCGGCACGCGGAAGCTGCGCATCATCGCCCGCTCGAAGTGAAGCATCGCCTCGTCGCGCAGGCCCGCCGCGCGCAACCGCTCGCCCAGGTGGAGCGAGGCCTCGAGCACCATGTGGTCGCCGCGCTCGCCTGGGAGCCGCTCGGCGAGCGCGAGCGCCTCGCGCAGGCGCTCGACCCGCGCTGCCGCGTCGTTCGCGGCGAGGGCGCGCTCGAGCGCTCCGAGCGCGCTCTCGGCGAGGCGCTCGTCGCCCGCGCGTGCCGCGCCCGCGAAGCGCGCGCGCAGGCGCGCGAGGAATCCGCGCAGGCCGTCGAGCAGGCTCATCGCCCGCTCCCCGCGCGGCGAGCCGCGAGCCGGGCCACCGCGGCCCGCGCCGCCGCCACGGCGTCGGCCTCGCGGCCGTCGTTCACGACCACGGCGTCGGCGAGCGCGCGGAATCCCGCGTCGTCGCGCACGTTCGCGAGCCGTTGCCGGGCCTGCTCGGCGCTCCACCCGCGCGCCGCCACCAGGCGCTCGACCTGGAGCGGCTCGGGGGCGAGCACGACGAGCACCGCGTCGCACTCGCGCTCGAAGCCCCAGTCCAGGAGCAGCGCCGCGTCCACGATCATCGTGCCGGTGAAGCCCTCGCGCGCGGCCGCCGCGATCGCCTCGCGCAGGCGCGCCACGATGCGCGGGTGCACGAGCCGGTTGAGCCGCTCGAGCGCGGCCGGGTCGCGGAAGACGCGGGCCGCGACCGCGCCGCGGTCGAGCGAGCCGTCGGCACGGTAGATGCCCTCGCCGTACTCGGCGGCGAGCGCGGCGCGCACCGCCGGGTCGCGCTCCGTGATCTCGCGCCCGATGCGGTCGGCATCCAGCACGCGTGCGCCGTCCTGCTCGAGCGCGCGCGCGATCGTGCTCTTGCCCGCCCCGGCGGGGCCCACCAGGCCCAGCACCCACGGCCCGGGGCCGGGCGCACGGCGCGGGCGCGCGAGCGCGGCGGATCCCGGAGCGGGCAGGGGCGGGTCAGTGCACATCGAACCAGCGGTCTCCTGTGCCTACCGACACGGTGAGCGGCACGCTCAAAGGGTAGCAGCCCTCCATCTCGCGTTTCACCAGCGATGCGGTGGCAGAGGCCTCCCCCCGGGGGCACTCCACCAGCAATTCGTCGTGCACCTGCAGCAAAAGGCGCGCACCCCCCCTCGCCGTCAGTGCACGATGCACGCTCAGCATCGCCAGCTTGACCAGGTCGGCGGCCGAGCCCTGGATGGGCGTGTTCACGGCGGCGCGCTCGGCGAACGAGCGCTCCGCGCCGTGCGCGCTCCGCAGCCCGGGCAGATAGCGGCGGCGGCCGAGCAGCGTGGTGACCCCGCCGCGCTCGCGCGCCTCGGCGAGCGTGGCGTCGAGGAAGCGGCGCACGCCCGCGAACGCCGTGAAGTAGCCGGCGATGAACTCCTTCGCCGCCCCGAGCTCGAGCCCCATCTGCTGCGCGAGGCTCCTCGGGCCCATGCCGTAGAGCACGCCGAAGTTGACCACCTTCGCGCGCGCTCGCATCTCGGGCGGCACGTCGCCGGCGAGGCCGAAGACGCGCCGAGCCGTGGCGGCGTGGATGTCCTCGCCGGCGCGGAACGCCTCGACGAGCGCGGGGTCGCCCGAGAGATGCGCGAGCACGCGCAGCTCGATCTGCGAGTAGTCGGCGCCGACCAGCACGCAGCCCGGCGCCGCGACGAACGCGCGGCGGATGGCGCGGCCCTGCGGCGTGCGGATGGGGATGTTCTGGAGGTTGGGGTCGGACGACGCCAGCCGCCCGGTCGCGGCGCCGGCCTGGTCGAACGTGGTGTGCACGCGGCCGTCGCGCGGGTCCACGGCCTGCGGCAGCGCGTCCACGTAGGTGGACTTGAGCTTGGTCAGCGCGCGCCACTCGAGCAGCAGGCGCGGGAACTCGTGTGCGGCCGCGAGGCCCTCGAGCACCTCGGAGTCCGTGGACCAGCCGGTCTTGGTCTTGCGCCCGGTGGGGAGCCCCAGCTTCTCGAACAGCAGGCGCCCGAGCTGCGGACCGCTCGCCAGGTTCACCGGCTCACCGGCGATCGCCTGGAGCCGCTCCTCGAGCGCCGCGATGTCACGGGCCATCTCGGCCGCCATGCCGGCGAGCACGCCGCTGTCGAGCGCCACACCGGCCCGCTCCATGGCCGCGAGCACCCCGATGAGCGGGTGCTCGAGCTTCTCGTAGAGCCGCCACTGCTCGCGCGCCTCGAGCTGCGCGCGCAGCGCGTCGGCGAGCGGCAGGAGCGCCGCGGCCCGGAGCCCCGCGCGCGGTCCGGCCACGCCGGGCGGCAGCGTCTCGGCGCCCGCGCGCGCGCGCCCGCGCGCCGCGGCTGGCACGACCGGCTCGAGCTCGAGCCCGAGCACGTCGCGCGCGAGCCCTTCGAGCGAGTGATCGCGCTGCGGGTCGCACAGGAACGATCCGAGCCGCACGTCGAACCCGGGCGCGGCCACGCCCACCTGCCCGGCGGCCAGCTCGTGGAGCGCCGACTTCCAGTCGTGCGCCACCTTCTCGACCGCGGGGTCGGCGAGGATCGGCCCGAACCAATCGCGCAGCCGCTCGAGCCCCGCGCCCGCCGGCCGGCCCGGGTCCGCCCCCGGCTCGTGCGCGACCGGCACGTAGCAGTGGTCTCCGCTGCGCGCCGCGAACGCCACGCCCACGAGCCGCGCGCGCATCGGCGGCGCGCCGTCGGTGACCGGTAGCACGGCGAGTCCGTGCAGCGCTCGGGCGCGCACCGCGTGCACGCGCGCGCGCATCGTCTCGGCGCTCTCCCCCGCGCCGGCCTCCGCCTCGACCGACGCGGCGGCGAACAGGTCGCCCTGTGCCGCGACGGCGAGCGAGGCGGGCAGGGGCCGCGCCGGCGGCGCGATCGAGCCGACCCCGAAGCGCCCGCCCACGCCGGCGACGGGACGCGCCGAGGGCGGGTCCGCCCCGCCCTCCGGCGACCCGCCCCCCGCGGCCGGCGCGCGCGCCTGCTCGGCGGCCGTGCCGCGGCGCTCGGGCGGCCGCTGCGGCGGCGGCGCGCCGGCCTCGGCGTCGGCGACGCCGAGCTCGTCCGCCACCTGCTCCAGCCGCCGCACCTCCCAACGCTTCGCGAACGCCTTGAGCCCGTCGCGGCGGATGGGCCCCGCCGCCAGGTCGTCGAGCGTGAGCCCCAGGTCCAGGTCGCGGCGCAGAGTGGCCAGCTCGCGCGAGAGGAAGGCGAGCGCGCGGTGCTCGCGCAGCCGTTTCTGGAGCGCCGGCTTCTTCACCTCGTCCAGGCGCTCGTAGAGAGCGTCCAGCGTGCCGTACTCGGACAGGAGCCCGACCGCGGTCTTCTCCCCCACGCCCGGAACGCCGGGGTAGCCGTCCGAGGCGTCCCCCATGAGCGCGAGTACGTCGCGGATGCTCTCCGGACCCACGCCCCAGCGCGCACGCACGCCGTCGGCGTCCAGCCGCGCGTACTCGTCGCCCTTCCCCGGCACGAGCACGCTCACCCGCCCGCCCACGAGCTGCAGCATGTCCTTGTCGCCAGTGACGAGGATCACCTCGTCGCCCGCCTCCTCGCCCAGGCGCGCCAGCGTGGCCATGACGTCGTCCGCCTCCATGCCGGGCTTCTCGAGCACCGGGAGCCCGAGGCAGCGCGCCAGGTCCTCGATGGGTGTGAGCTGGACCGAGAGCTCCTCCGGCATGTCGGGCCGGTGCGCCTTGTAGTCGGTGTAGATCTCGTGCCGGAACGTCGGGCCGGGGCCGTCCCAGGCGAGCACCCAGCGGTCGGGCGCGAGCTCGCGGCGGAGCCGGAGCAGGATGTTCGCCATGCCGAAGATGGCGTTCGTGGGTTCCTGGCGCGAGTTCGAGAGCGACGAGTACGCGGTCTTGCGCCCCTCGGCGTCCGTCCCGAACCGCGCCAGCGCGTAGAACGCCCGGTAGGCGAGTCCGAGCGCGTCGAAGACGACGAGGCGGGCCATGCGCGAGGCTAGCCCAGGCTATCCATGGATCGGCCGGCGGCAGACGAGCAGCTTGTTCGTGCCGGCGTCCTGCCCGAAGCCGAGCGCGAGCAGCGCGCGGTCGAGCGCGAGCAGCGACCCGGGCCAGCGATTGAGGAAGCGCCACGGACCGAGGTGGCGGTTGAGCAGCACGTGCGTGGGCCGGAGCTGCTCGCGCACGAGACCCGCCGGGCCGAGCACCGCGAGGTAGCGCGCGAGCGGACGCATGACGTTGTGCTCGGCGAGCGCGCCGAGCTTGGAGAACGAGTCCGTCACGAGCAGAAGTCCGCCCGGGGCGACCGCCGCGGCCAGGTGGCCGAGCGCGGCCTCCCAGCGCGCGTCGTCGGTGACGTGGTAGAGCACGTCGAACACGTTCACCAGGTCGTAGGGTCCGCCCGGGACGTGGTCGCTCACGTCGGCGCGCACGAAGCGCTGCGCCGGGTGGCGCGCCGCGAGGCGGTCCACGCTCACCTGCGCCAGGTCCACGCCCGTGTAGTCGGCGCCGCGCGAGACGTAGTAGTCGGTCCAGTACCCCGTCCCGCAGCCCACGTCGAGCACGCGCCTGCCGCGCGGGGTGACGCCCGCGCGCGCGAGGCAGCCGGTGAGGACCTCGGCGCGCAGCCGGTAGCAGGCGCGGTTGTAGGCGAGCGGAAGACCGGTCTCGCCGGTGCCGCGCAGGTCGAACTGGCCCGTGAGCCGCTCCTCCCAGAAATCCCGCGGGCGGTAGGTCACGCCCGCCTCCGCCGCGGCGCGTAGAGCCGGTGCCGCGCCACGTAGCGCAGGACGGCGTCGGGCACGAGGTAGCGGAGCGAGCCGCCGCGACGCGCCCGCGCGCGGAGCGCCGAGGACGAGATCTCGATCAGCGGGTTCTCGAGCCAGGTGACGCGGCGCGCCCAGCGCGGCGCGCGGGCGGGCGGACGCGGCGCCGGCGCGCCGGGCCGCCGTGCCACCACGAGCCGGGCGAGGCGCGCGATCGCGTCCGGCTCGCGCCAGGTGCCGAACGTGCCGAACATGTCGGCGCCGAGGAGCAGGTACAGGCGCGAGCGCGGGTGGCGCGCGGCGAGCGCGCGCAGCGTGTCCGCGGTGTACGACGGCCCGCGTCGCCGGAGCTCGAGCGCCGAGACCGTGAACGCGGCGTTCCCGCGCACCGCGAGCCGCGTCATGGCCAGCCGGTGCGCGCCCGGCGTCGGCGCCCCGGCGCGCTTGTGCGGCGGCGCGCCCGCGGGCACGAACAGCACGCGGTCGAGACCGAGCGCCGAGCGCGCCCACTCGGCGAACGCCAGGTGGCCCAGGTGCGGAGGGTCGAACGTGCCGCCGATCACGCCCAGGCGCCCGAAGCGTCGCGCCCGGAGCGGGCTCACGGCGGGCCTCCATTGGCCCCGGAGATCGGCGCCGGTTCGTTCGGCTCGGTCGCACGCTTCTCCTCCGCGCGCGGCGGGCGCCACTTGAGCACGTCCGCCCGCGTGCGCGCCGCCCGCGCCCCGAGCGGCCGGTCCGCGAACTCGCGCTCGAGCTCGCCGAGCACCGCGAGCGCCGTGTCGCGCTCGCCGAGGCGGGCGCTCGCCACCGCCCAGCCGATCAGCGCGTCCCCGTAGAGCGGTGTCTCCGAGTACTCGGTGAGCACGCTGTGGAAGTAGTTCCGTGCCGCGCGGTAGTCGCGCAGCTTCACGTACAGGTCACCGGTCCGGTAGAGCTTGGTGGCGAGCCGGGCGCGCGTCTCGGCGATGCGGCGCGTGGCCGCCTCCGCGAGCCAGTGCTCGGGATGGTCGCGCCGGTACGCCATCCACTGGTCGAGCGCGCGCAACGTGTACTCCTGGTCGAAATCCGGGCCCCGCGCCTGGCCCCACAGCGCCTCCCCCAGGCGGAACGCCCCCGAGGCCGCCGAGTCGCTTTCGGGAAAGTCCCTCAGCAGGCGCTCGAAGTCCCCCTGCGCCAGCGGGTACTCGCGGGTCTTCAGGCGGCAGAGCCCGAGCAGGTACAGGGCCTCGTCCACGTCGGCCGAGCCGCTGCTGGAGGTCGAGTAGGGCGCGAGCACCTGGATCGCGAGCGTCGCGTCGCCTTTCTCGTAGAGCCGGCGCGCGAGGTCCAGGCGGCCCCGCTCGTCGTGCACCTGGGGCAGCGTGGAGGCGCCGCAACCGGCGAGGAGCCCGAGCAGCAGCAGTCCGGGCAGGGATCGGGTCATGGGAGTCCTTCCCGGGGATTCCCGGCGGGGCCCGGGTCGCGCGCTCACGGTCGGTTCTGGAAGAACAGGGCGACCAGGCCGGCGACCACCGCGACCACGATGACCGGCTCGAGCACCTTGTCCACGTTGCGGGCGGGGAGCTGCGCCTTGAGGTCCGGGTAGCGGTCCTCCTCGACGAGGGCCACCTGGTTGCGGGCGAAGCGGTCCACGAAGTTCTGTCCCAGGTCGCTCGTCCACAGCACCCGCGAGCTGTTCGGGTCGCGCATGCCGATGCTGCCGGTGACGAGCGCCTGGCGCTCGACCTTGACGCGCCCGGGCAGGATGCCGACGTAGCGCAGGTAGGTGACGCGCGCCGAGCCGAGCGTGTATTCGATGAGCGGGTCGCCCGGGCGGCCGAAGAGCGACTTGAGGCTGTCGTCGGGGATCGGCTCGCGCCGCACCGTCACGTCCACGCCCCGCCGCGAGAGCGCCTTGAGCAGCGCATGCTCCAGAACGAAGTTGAGCGGGTGGCTGTGCGCGGGCGCCAGCACGGCGTGCGTGCCCGAGTCCACGACCGCGCTCGCGAGCGTGCGCGCCACCGCCGTGTCGGCCACGAACTGGGTGAGCTGCAGGTTCGTGTACGGCACCCGCGGTCCGCGCGAACGCACGACCGGGTCCAGGTAGCGGTCCGCCACCGCCAGCGTCGAGTCCTCGGGCGGCCTGGGCCCGCCCGAGTACCGGAACTTCTTCGCCTCCGCCGCGGGCGCGCACGCCATGAGCGCGAGCAGGACCGCCGTGGCCACCGGCTGCATGGATCGCATCCTCGAGACCCTCACGTTCCGCCGAGTACGTGCAGCGCGGGATCGGCGGGCCGTTCCACGCGAGCGAACAGGTCGTAGGCCGCCGCGCCGGTCACGCGCACCGTCGCGAGCTGCCCGGGGACGAGCACGTCCCCTTCCACCACCACGCCACCATCCACCTCCCATGCCGAGCCGGCCGTGCGTGCGGCCCACTGCCCGCGACCGGCCGGCCCGTCCACCATCACCGTGAGCGTCTCCCCGATGCGCCGCGCGAGGCGCTCGCGCGACAGCACCTGCTGGCGCGCGAGCAACGCCGCGCGCCGGGCCCGCCGCACGGGGAGCGGGACCCGGGGCGTCATCGCGTGCGACGGCGTCCCCGGCTCCCGCTCGTAGGCGAACACGACCACGTTCTCGAACGGCTCCTCCTCCAGGTATCGGAGGAGCTCCCCGAAGTGGGTGCCCGTCTCTCCCGGGAACCCTACGATGAAGTTGGTCCGGAGCGCCACGCCGGGGATGCCGGCCCGGATCCGTCGCACCAGCGTGCGCGTGTCGGGCGCGGCCATGGCGCGCGCCATGGTCCGCAGCATGTCCTGGGCGATGTGCTGGAGCGGCATGTCCACGTAGGGGACGACGCGCCGCGCCGCGGCCCAGGTCGCGATCAGCCGGTCGCTCCACAGACGCGGGTAGGTGTACTGGACCCGGATCCAGGTGAGCCCGGCGACGCGATCGAGTGCGGCGAGCAGGTCGGCGAGCTCCGGCCGGCCCGGCAGGTCGGCGCCCCAGCCGGTCGTGTCCTGGCCGATCAGGTTGAGCTCGCGCACGCCCGCCGCCGCCAGCGACTCGGCCTCGCGCACGACCTGCGTGAGCGGCTTCGAGCGCTGGTCGCCGCGCAGCCTCGGGATGATGCAGAACGTGCAGCGGTGGTCGCAGCCCTCGCTGATCTTCAGGTAGGCGAGGTGGCGCGGTGTGGACAGCGCGCGCGGGGCGTCCGGGTCGAGCGCGCCGCCCGGCTCGTCGCGGGACACCACCCGCTCGCGCCGCCGCCCGAGCAGATGGCGCGCGGCGCGCGCGACCTCGCCCCAGCGGCCGGTGCCGAGCACGGCGTCCACCTCGGGGAACTCCTCGAGCAGCGAGCCGCCCGCGCGCTGCGCCAGGCAGCCGGTGACGATGAGCCCGCGCAGGCGCCGCGCGCGCCTGAGCCGCGCGAGCTCGCCGATCGCGGCCTTCGACTCGCGCACGGCGCTCTGGAGGAACGCACAGGTGTTGATCACCGCGACGTCGGCTTCGGCCGCGGAGCCCACGGTGCGGAAGCCGTCGCGCACGAGCGCGCCGAGCATGTGCTCGCTGTCCACGGTGTTCTTCGGGCAGCCGAGTGTGACGAACGCGATCGCCGGCGCGGAGCCGCGGCGGCCCGCGCCGCGCGCGCGCGCCGCGGGCCCGGCCGCGGGCGCCGGGCCGCGGGCTGGCGTCACTCGAAGCCCTTCTGCTGGAGCCAGTTCTGGTCCACGAGCACGTCTCGCGCCTTGCTGCCGTTGAACGGGCCCACGACCCCCAGTTGCTCGAGCTGGTCCATGAGCCGGCCGGCGCGCGAGTAGCCCACCTTGAGCCGGCGCTGGAGCAGCGACGTGCTGCCCTGGTGGTGCATCACTACCAGTCGGGCGGCCTCGGGGATGAGCTCGTCGTCCATGAACCCGTCGGTGTCCTCCTCGTCCTCGTCGCCCGCGGCAAGACTCACGTCGGTCGCGAGCGGCGGGCTCCCCGCCGCGGCCGCCGCGGCCTTGGCGCGCCAGAACTCGACCACCCGGTTCGACTCCTCCTCGGACACGAACGCACCGTGGACGCGGGTGGGCTCCGGCTTGCCGGCGGGCAGGAACAGCATGTCGCCCATGCCGAGCAGGTTCTCGGCCCCGTTCATGTCGAGCACGGTGCGCGAGTCCACCTTGCTCGCGACGCGGAACGCGATGCGGCTGGGGAAGTTCGCCTTGATGACCCCGGTGATGACGTCCACGCTGGGTCGCTGCGTCGCGAGCACGAGGTGGATGCCGACCGCGCGCGCCATCTGCGCCAGGCGCGCGATCGGCTCCTCGACCTCGGCCGGCACCTGGACCATGAGGTCGGCGAACTCGTCCACGATGACGACCACGTACGAGAGCCGCTCGGGCGGTCTCTCCTCGCCTTCGGCCGGCGGCAGCTTACCGCCCGCCACGCGGTCGTTGTAGGTGTTGATGTTGCGGGCGCCCACCTGAGCGAGCAGCTTGTAGCGCTTCTCCATCTCCGCCACGGCCCAGCGCAGCGCGCGCGCCGCGCGCTTGGCGTCGGTCACCACCGGCATCGCCAGGTGCGGGATGCCGTCGTACATCGCCAGCTCCACCATCTTGGGGTCCACCATCACGATCTGCAGCGTGCGCGGGTCGTGCTGGTAGAGGAGCCCGGTGATGATGGCGTTCAGGCACACGCTCTTGCCCGCGCCGGTCGCGCCCGCGACCAGCAGGTGCGGCATCCGGGTCAGGTCCCAGACGAACGGCTGGCCGTTCACGTCCACGCCCAGGGGAACCTTGAGCGCGGCGTCCGTCCTCTCGTACTGGGGGCTCGAGATCACCTCGCGTAGATACACCGTCCGGCGGCGCGGGTTCGGGATCTCGACGCCCACCGTGCCGCGCCCCGGGAGCGGCGCGATGACCCGGATCTTGAGCGCCCGGAGCGCGAGCGCCAGGTCGTCCTCGAGCGACACGATGCTGCCCACCTTGATGCCGGCGGCGGGCTCGAACTCGAACATCGTCACGACCGGCCCGGGGTGGATCTCGGTGACGCGACCCTCGACGTCGAAGTCGGCGAGCTTCGCCACGAGCAGGTTGGCCTGGGTGGTGAGGTCCGCGGCCGTGACCAGGTCCTCCGGCTGGGACGGCAGATCGAGCAGCGAGAGCGGCGGCAGCGGCTCGCGGGGGTACCCGTCGGCGACGGGTCCGGGGCCGGCCGGACGCGCGGGCTCGGCCGCCGGCTTCTTGCGCGGCGGGGTTTTGATGACCGGGACCGCGATCGGCTTCGCGTTCTCCGCCCGAGCGGGCTCGGGCTCCGGCACCCGGATGCGCGGCGGCTCCGCCGGCGGTGTCCCGTCCACTTCCTCGGGCGGGGCCGGCGCCGGGCGGCGGCGCGCGGACCTCTCGTCCTTCGCGCGCTGCTTCGCGGCGAGCCTCGCGGCCTCCTCGCGCCGCGCGAGCCAGGCGCCGTAGGCCGAGGCAGCGCCGCGCGCCGGCGAGACGATCGCGCCGCGCACGAGCGTGCCGATCCAGTGGAATCCCAGCTCGCTCGCGGCCAGCGCGCTGGCCAGGAGCAGCGCCGAGGCCACGACCCACGAGCCCACTTGCCCGAGCGAGCTCTGGAGCGCGAGCGAGGCGGCGAGCCCCCAGCCGCCGCTCCAGGCCCAGCGGTCGAGCCCGGCAAGGCCGAACAGCGTGCACAGCTCGAACAGGAGCAGCGCCGCGAGCCCGGTGCGCAGGAGGAGCGGCCGCACCGGCTCGGCGCGCGCCCGGTTCCAGCTCCAGAACGCCGCGCCGAAGGGCACGAACCAGGCCGCGAGGCGGCCGAGCGTCCACGCCAGGAGCCACGCCAGCGCCGCGCCCACGGGCCCGCAGGCGTTCGGGCTCTGCCAGATGGCCGCCCCGGGGGCCGGCCGGTGGAAGGTGGCGACGCTCGCCATCGCGAGCAGCGTGAAGGCGCCGAGCAGGACGGCGAGGATGTGGCGACGGCGCTTGGCCGTGAGCGAGGCGGAGGGCACGGGCGTGAGGGGGTTCCTGCGACCCCGGGTCCATGGGGCCGGCCGTGGGGCGGCCGTCCGGGATGCGGAGGGCATCCGGCCGGGGAGACCGCGCCCTCCCGCCCGCCTCCCTGGCAGGCAGGGCGGCATCATGCCGCAGCCCGGGGCGGCCGGCAATGCCGCGGAAGGGGTTGCCGGCTCCGATTGAGCCGCGGGGTGCGGGCCCGGACCGAACCTCCTAACCTGCCGCGACATGGCTCGTCCGACCGAACCCGACCGCGAGGACTTGACCCATGCCGCCACGCGGCTCGGCCTGCCGCTCGTCCTCGGGCTGGCCCTGGCGCTGCGGCTCTTCCTCGCCGCGGGGAACAGCGGCCTCACCATGGACTCGCCGCTCTACGTCCGGATGGCCGAGGACGTGCGCGCGGGCCGCACCGAGCCCGCGCCGGCACACGAGGGCTACCCGCTCCTGATCGCGGCGGCCTCGTCCGTGATCCCGGGGCGCGAGCTGCCCGGGCGCGCGGTCTCGCTCGTCGCCTCGCTCGCGCTGGTGGCGATCGTGTGGCTCGCCGCCCGGCGCCACGTCCCGCCCGGGGCCGCGCTCGTGCCGGCCGCGCTCGTGACGCTCCACCCGCTGCTCGCGGTCTTCGGCGGCGCGGTCATGACGGAGTCCGCGTTCCTGGCCCTCGCCTGCGCCGGCGTGCTCGGGCTCGACGCCGGCCGGGCGGCCGTGGGCGGCGTGCTGCTCGGGGCGGCTTGGTGGGTGCGTCCCGAAGCGGCGGTGATCGCGCCGGTCGCGATCCTCTTCGCGCCGCTCCGGGGGCGCCAGCGCTGGCTCGCGCTCGTTCTCGCGGCGGCGGCGGCGCTTCCGCACTCGCTCGCGCTGCGCGGCACCCAGGGAAGCTGGAGCGTGACCCCCAAGTCGGTGCTCGTCCGCGCGCCCGCGGCGAATGCGCGGGGCGAGGAGTGGCGACTCGCCGACCCCGCCGCGTTCCCCGACTCGGTCGGGCTCGGGCAGCGCCTCGCGCGCGACGGCGTCGCGATCGCCCGCGCTTACCCCGCACGGCTCGCGGCGCAGGGCCAGCGCGTGCTGGAGGCCTGGCCCGCGCCGCTCGCGCTCGCCTCGCTCGCCGGGATCCTGCTCCTTCGCGGACGCAGCGGATGGCTCGGCTTCCTCGTGCTCCCGCTCGTCATCCCGCTGCTCGCGGTGCCGGCCGAGCTCCGCTTCGCCCAGCTCCTCCTCCCCTCGCTCGCGATCCTCGCCGGCGTCGCCTGCGCGCGCGCCTGGGCCCGCAGCCTGCGCGTGGGCGCCGCGGTGAGCGCGCTCGCCGTCCTCGGCGCGGCGTGGGCGTGGACCGGCCCCGCCGGCGCGCGCGCGCTCGCGTTCGACGACGGCCCGATGACCGCGATGCACGGCGCCGGCGCCTGGCTCGCCGGGCACTCCGGCCCCGACGCCGTGGTCATGGACCGCAAGAGCTTCGTGCCGTTCTTCGCCGGACGCCGGCACGTGCAGCTCCCCGACGAGCCGCTCGACGTGATCCTGGCGCACGCGCGCGCGAGCGGAGCCACGCACCTCGTGGTCGAGGAGCACGTCGTGCGCACGCTCCGGCCGCAGCTCGCCCCGCTCCTCGACCGCGACTCACTCCGCGGCGAGAGCCGCGTGCGGCTCGTCTTCGCGACCCGGCCCGCGCCCGGTGACGGCGTGGCGGTGTTCGAGGTGGTGCGCTGACGCGCCGAGCGGGCCCGGGGCCGCTCGGTCAGCGGACAGCCGCCACCCTCGTGACCGGCTCGGCCACGTCCGGGCCCACGACGGGCGCGTGCACGACGCCCTGCTCGAGCCAGGTGTAACGGCCGTCGAGGAAGCCGCGCGCGACCCCGTAGGCATGGGCGTCGTCGTTGGAGCCGATGCCCGCGAACAGCGCCTCGACGCGCCGGCGCGCGGCGCGGCAGAACGTGTCCGCCAGCTCGTAGGGCGTCTTCCCGTCCGCGCCGCGTTTCACGTCGCGCCGGGCGCGCACGCAGGTGGCGCTCATCGCGAACAGCTCGGAGCCCACGTCCACGGCGCGGAACAGGAGTCCCTGGCGCCGCTCGAGCGCGGGCCCGTTCAGCACCATGAGGTGGAACATCTGCCGCGCGAGCCGGCGCGACGTGCGCTCGACCCAGCGCAGGTGTCCGGCGAGCGGGCCGAAGCCCGCGTACTGCGGCCAGCGCCCCCAGCCGAGCCAGCGGCTCGGATACCACCAGGCGTAGAAGCCGGCCGCGCGCAGGAGCCCCGAGAGGCGCTTGTCCATGGGCACTCCCGGCATCACCACGTCACCGGCCACCTCGAGGTGCAGGTCCAGGGCCTCGCGGGCGATGAACAGCCGCATCACCTGGTTCGAGCCCTCGAAGATGCGGTTGATGCGCAGGTCCCGCATGGTGCGCTCGAGCGCGATCGGCGGCTCACCGCGCGAGGCGAGGCTGGCCGCGGTCTCGTAGCCGCGCCCGCCGCGGATCTGCATGGCGTCGTCGCACAGCGCCCAGCCCACGTCCGTGTTCCACAGCTTGCCGACCGCGGCCTCGAGCCGGATGTCGCTTTCCCCGCGGTCGGCGAGCAGGCAGCCCAGGTCGGCCACCGCCTCCATGGCGTAGGTGTCCGCCGCCATCTTCGCGAGCATCTGCGCCACGGCGTCGTGCCGGCCGATCGGCTTGCCCCACTGCGAGCGCTCGTTCGCCCAGGTGCGGCACACGCCGAGGCTCCACTTGCCGAGCGCGGCCATGGTCGCCGGCAGCGTGAGCCGCCCGGTGTTGAGCGTGATGAGCGCGAGTTTCAGGCCCTTGCCCTCGCCCCACAGCAGGTTCTCCTTCGGCACGCGCACGTTCGTGAAGCGGATGACGCCGTTCTCGATGCCGCGGATGCCCATGAACTCGAGCCGGTGGGGGATCTCGACGCCCGGCCAGCTCGTCTCGACGATGAACGCGCTGATCGGGCCCGGCCGGCCGTCCCGGCCCGGCGTGCGCGCCATCACCACCATGAGCTCGGCGACCGTGCCGTTCGTGATCCACAGCTTCTCGCCGTTCAGGACGTAGCTGCTGCCGTCCGGCGTGGGCATGGCCGTGGTCGTCATCCGCGCCGGGTCGGAGCCCACCTCCTTCTCGGTGAGCGCGAACGCCGAGATGGCGCCCTTCGCGAGCCGCGGCAGGAAGCGGCTCTTCTGCTCGGGCGTGCCGAACATCTTGACCGGGCCCGGCACGCCGATGGACTGGTGCGCCGAGAGGAGCGCCACGATCGAGCTGTTCACGCTGGAGACCAGCGACATGGCGCGGCAGTAGGTGTACTGCGAGAGCTCGAGGCCGCCGTACTCGCGCGGGATCTTGATGCCGAACGCGCCCAGCTCGCGCAGGCCCTGGATGGTCTCGGCCGGGATGCGCGCCTCGCGCTCGATGCGCTCGGCGTCCACCTTCTCGCGCAGGAAGCGCTCGAGCGCGGCGAGGAAGCGCTCGGCGCGCTGCTGCTCCTCGGCGTCCGGCTCGGGCCAGGGGTGGATCAGGCCCAGGTCCAGCCGGCCCAGGAACAGCTCGCGCACGAACGACGGGGCCTCCCAGCTCGTCTCGCGCGCGCCCTCGGCGACGGCGCGGGCCTCGTGCTCGCTCACGTTCGGCTTCGTCTCGCTCATGGTCTCCTCATCGTGGCGGCGCCGGCCCGCGGCGGCCCTGCGGCGGATCCTCGCCGAATGTAGTCCGTCGCGGGGCGCGTGCGCCAATGGTCCGGAGGACGCACGCGCGCGCGGGCTCTCCCCGTTCTCGGCCGCTCGGGCGGCGTGCTTGAACCCGCTCGCCGCCGTATGCTGGAGTGTTCGTGGTCGGATCGCCCACCCCACCCCTCTGACCCGGGGCCGCCGGAAGCGCCGCCCCGGCCGTCCCACGGAGCCCGCACGCTCGAGATGCCCGAATCTGGCGACCGCGCCCCCGTTGGGCCCGCCGCGGTGCCGCGACGGCGCGCCCGCGGCTGGGTGCTGGCCGCGTTCGCCGGCAGCCTCGCGATCTACGCGCTCGGGGCCGCGCCCACCGTGCTCGACAGGGACAGCGGCGAGCTGCAGTCGGTGGCGCTCACCGCCGGCGTCGCGCACACCACGGGCTATCCGACGTACGCGCTCGTCGGCTGGGTCTTCGGCAAGCTCCTTCCGGGCGACCCCGCCGGCCGCATCAACCTCATGAGCGCCGGCTTCGGCGCGGTCGCGCTCGCGCTCCTCGTGGTCGTGGGGCTCGAGCTGTCGCTGGCGCCCGTGATCGCCTTCGCCGGGGCCATCGTGTTCGGCGCCGGGTTCTCCTATTGGGCGGGCGCGCTCCGCGCCGAGGTCTACACGCTCGCGGTCACCCTGTTCCTGCTCGGCTACTGGCGCACGCTTGTCGCGTTCCGCACCGACCGCGGCCGCGACCGCGTCCTCGCCGCGCTCCTGCTGGGCTTGAGCCTCACGGTCCACCTGGCGTGCGCGCCCACGGTGGCGGTGCTTGGACTGTCGCTGGCGTGGCGCGCTCTGCGTTCGCGGCGCGCGCTCCGCGAGTGGCCGGTGCTCGTCCTCGCGTTCGCCGTCGGCCTCACGCCCTACCTCCACATCGTCTGGGCCGACACGCACGGCACCCCGGTCAACTTCCTCGTCCACGCCGACAAGGTCTTCTTCCCGGAGACCGGCGTGCCGACCGGACCGTTCGCCTCTCCGTGGTACCGCCTGTGGTGGCTGCTCACGGGTCGGAACGACCTGCCGGGCGCGCCGTCGCCGATCGTCCCGTGGAACGTGCTCCGGACGCTGGTCTGGTCGCCGCCGCTCATCGTCCTGTTCGAGCTCGGGCCGCTTGCGACGCTGCTCGCCATCCCCGGCTTCCTCGCCTTCCGGCGCGAGAACCGGGTGGAGGCCGACCGCATCGCCGTCCTCGCGGCGGCCTCGTTGGCGTTCTCGGTGACGGTCGTCGCCGGTTCGCTGCTCCCGCTCTTCATGTTCTACGCGATGGCGCCGGTCTCGCTGCTCATCGGACGCGGCCTCGCGGCGGTGGTCCCGCCGCGACTCACCGCGGGCCGACCGTGGGCGCTGCCGCTCGCGGCCGGACTGCTCATGCTGATGCCGCACGCCATCCGGGTCTGGAGCTACACGCATCCCATCGGCCCGAAGCGCTGGACCGTGCTCGAGGAGGACGCGAGCCGGCCGTTTCGCCTGCTCCGGCGCTTCGACCGCCCGTACGCCGCCCGGGACTTCGGACTCGGGGCGTTGGCCGCCATCCCGCCCGGCGCCCTCGTCGTCGGCGAATGGCGCGAGCTGCCGATCCTCTACTACTACTGCCTCGTGCTCGGCCGCCGCCGCGACCTGACGTTTCAGCCGTGGACGGAGCCGTCGATCCGGGTGGCGGTCCGCTCCTGGGAGCGCCGGCACGACCTCGCCCGGAATCCGGTGGTCTACCTCACCCTGCCGCGCGAGACGCGCCCGGTCGTGGCGGAGCCGGACTCGATCGAGGTGGTCCCCGGACGCTGGATCCACGTCTCCCGGGCCCCCCTGCTGACAGTATCCGCGCCATGAGCCGCGCGCTGCGTTCCGACGCCATCGTCCGCCGGCCCGTGCCCGGGAGCGCCCCGGCGTGGCGAAACGCGCTCGTGGGCCGCATCTCGCTCTGGAGCTTCACGCTGCTCGCGATCGCGTTCACAGCCCTGCTCGCCGCCGGCGCGACCTGGCTCGCGCTCGGGGACGGGGCGCCGGAATGGCTCCCGCGTGCGATCCGGGCCCTGTTCGGCCTCGTGTTCGTCGCCGGTGGCGTGCTGTTCGTGAATCTGATGGTTTGCTTCCGCTTCCTCGTGCCGGACCGCGACTTCGTCGAGGGGGACCTGGACGGCGCGCGCGTGCACGTGGCGCTCACCGCCTTCAACGACGAGGAGGCGATCGCCGAGGCGGTGCGCGAATTCAGTCGAGTGCCCGGCGTGCACCGACTCCTCGTCGTTGACAACGACTCCTCGGACGGGACCGCGGCCGCGGCGCGCGCAGCCGGCGCGGACGAGGTCGTGATCGAGCGCGAACGCGGCTACGGGTCGTGCTGCATGCGGGCGCTCGCCGAGGGCGCCCGGGACGCCGACGTGGTCGTGCTCTGCGAGGGCGACTGTACGTTCTCGGCCGGCGACCTCCGCAAGCTGCTCGCCTATCTCGAGAACTCCGACCTCGTGCTCGGCACGCGTGCCACCCAGGAGCTGCGCGCGCGTGGGACGCAGATGGACTGGCTGATCAATCCCGCGAACCAGTTCGTCGCGAAGCTAGTCCAGCTGCGCTTCTGGGGGACGCGCCTGACCGACGTGGGCTGCACGTTCAGGGCGATCCGCGTGGACGCGCTCCGCCGGCTTGCGCCACACCTCCGCGTGCGCGGCAACCACTTCTCGCCGCACATGTTCATCGAGGCGCTCCGGCTGGACATGCGCGTCATCGAGGTGCCCGTCACGTTCCGCCGGCGGGTGGGCGAGTCGAAGGGAGTCGGCTCCAACAAGCTCAAGGCGGCGCGCGTCGCGCTCCGCATGCTGGGGCTCATCTACAGAGCCTGAGCAGCGGCCGCCGGAGGCGGCCCGTCGATCCGCCGCTCAGCCGGCAGGACCCCAGGGCGCGTCGCCGCGAGGGAACATCGCCAGGCTGTAAGCCGTGAACGAGAGCGCGTACGTGGCGAAGAAACCCGTCAGGTGCAGCGGCGCGTCCTCGCGGTCGGCCAGCGTGAACATCCGCAGGCCGGCTCCCACCAGCAGCGCGCCCGGGACGAGGAGCGCGTACAGGAACCGCCCCTGCCCCTGCCCGTAGAGGAGCCCGAAGCGGAACACGAGCAGGGCGTTCACCGCGAGCGCGAGCGCGAGCGACGCCACGAGGTCCCGGTCCACCGGGAGCGCCCGGCGGAGCCGGTCCCGGCGCAGTACGACCCCGATCAGCAGCCCGACCAGGGCGAGATAGGCCAAGTGCCGGCCGATCATGGGATAGAAGAACGCGACGTTGTTGTACACGCCGGACACCGCCCAGAACGAGTCCTGCATGTACCGGAGCGTGCCGAGCACGGCCTCCGCCATCGAGTCCCAACGGCGCGGGACGTTGGCGATCTCCTCGGCCGTCACGCTCCCGTAGACGACCTGGTTGCGCCACGCCCAGGGCGCGAAGCTGAGCGCCGCGAGCGAGGTCGCGAGCAGCGCGTGCGGCCAGGCGCGGGCCGCGAGCGAGCGGCGCAGAAGGCCCACGACCGGCACGGTCAGGAACAGCACGAGGAAGACCACGGCGGTCAGCTTGGTGAGCAGCGCGAGGCCGGCCAGTGCGCCCAGCCACAGGCTGTTCCGGAGGCTCGCGGGCTTCGCGGCCCTCCACAGGATCGCGCCCCCGAGCGCGACGAGCAGGTTGTCGTTGTTGAGCGAGGACGAGAGGAATACGTACGTCGGGAGCAGCCCCACCATTCCCACCACCGTCGCGCGGACGAGCCCGCCCTCCACGCGCAGCTCATCGAGGAAACGGAGCGCGAACAGGAGCGTCACGCCCCAGAGGAGGATGGAGACCAGGCGGAGCGCCCGCACCGTGATCGCGCGATCGTGGAACAGGCCGTCCGCGAGCAGGTGCACGGGCGCGAGCACGAGGTAGTAGAGCGGGGGCTGGTAGTACTCCCAGTCGTGCGTGGGGTCGTTCATACGGCTGGTCTGGACGGGTAGCGCGCGCTGCTCCGCCAGGTACCGGACGTACTGGAAGTGCGCCTGCTCGTCGGGCGCGTAGAACGTGGGCGTGCCGAACGCGAACGCCAGCCGGCAGCCGAGTCCCACCGCCGCCACCGCCGCGAGCAGGCGCCGGGCCGGCAGCCCGCCGAGCCGGTGGCGCCGCTGGAGCAGGAACCAGACCGCGACGCCCGCGAGCGCGCCGACCGCGGCGACCAGCAACATGCGAAGGAACACGCGCTCGTCTCCCGGGAACGGTGGCGGCGCCGGCCGCGATGCTCGCACACTCCTCGCATCGCGGAGGATCGCGGAGGATCGCGGCCGTGCGTTCCGCCCGTGGCGGCGCAGGCTACGATAGGTCGCGAACGCCGGCCAGCGGTCGCCGTCTCGCCCCGGAGGTCAGCCGCGTGAGCCGGCCCGCCGGCCCGAGGCGTTCTCACTCGCTCCGTCCCACCGCTCCCAGCCGGTGCCCTCGTGGCCGAAGCGGAACGCCTCCGGGTGCATGGCCTCGGCGAGGCACTCGAGCGTCTCGGCGACGCGCGGCCCGGGCCGGTTGAAGAGCGCGTTGCCGTCGCCGAGGAACACGCGCCCTTCGCGAACGGCGCGGAGACGCGGCCATTCCGGGTGCCGTTCGAGCGCACCGAGCTCGGCGCGCGTGCGCGCGAGGTCGAACCCGCACGGCGCCACCCACAGGACGTCCGGGTCGGCGGCGGCGAGCTGGCCGAAGGCGACCGGCCCGGCGTGCTCGCCGGCCTCGCCCAGCACGTCAGTGCCGCCGGCGAGCTCCACGAGCTCGGGTGTCCAGTGGCCGGCGACCATGAGCGGCTCGACCCACTCGAGGCAGGCGACGCGCGGCCGCTCGAGCCCGCGCGTGCGCTCGGCGATCGCGCGCATGCGGGCGCGCAGCCGGGTGACGAGCTGCACCCCGCGCTCGGGCACGCCGAGCGCGCCGGCGATGGCGCGCATGTCGGCCCACACGTCGGCGAGCGCGTCGGGCCGCATCGAGACGATCGCCGGCCGCGACGGCAGGGCCGCGCGCACCGCCTCCTCCACCTCGCGCAGGCTCACCGCGCACACCTCGCACTGGACCTGGGTCACGATCAGGTCGGGCGCGAGCGCGGCGAGCCGTGCCGCGTCCACCCGGTAGACGCCCAGCGCCTGCGAGATGAGCGCGCGCACGTCGCCGTGGATCGCGGCCGAGGGCCGCCCCGGGTCGAGCCGCGGCGCGGTCACCGGCGGCAGCCGGCGCACCCAGTCCGGGTGGTCGCACTCGTGCGAGCGGCCGACCAGGCGGTCGGCGCAGTCGAGCGCGCACACGATCTCGGTGCCCGAGGCGAGCAGCGTGACGACGCGTCGCGGTTCCAGGGGGGATCCTCCGCGGGGACGATCGGCGGCGCGCGGACCCGGTGGGGCGGTTCGCGCGGTCCTGTGCTCCTACCCCGCGAGCGGGGGGATTCGCCGCGCCGGGCGGCCCGCGAGGCAAGTCCTGACGACGTCGGGACGCCGGCGCCGGGCGCCCGTCCACGGCGCGTCGCCGGCCCAATCTCGTGCCCGCGCAAGCGCTTGTCCGCTTCGCGCGGCTTCGGGTATCCTGCCGCGCCCTCCGGGACGGCATGCGCGCGTCCCACGGGTGAACCAGCCCCGCCGGCCCGGCCGAGCCCCTCGCTCCACCTCTTCCGCGCGGCCGCGGCACGTCGGGCGCTCCGGCCGCCGCCGGGATCCTCATCCAACCGCACCAGGAGCCGACGATGACCCTGTTCCGCGCCGCCGGGGATGCCCTGCGGAGACTCACCCTGCCCGCCGTGCTCGCCGGGCTGGCCGCGACCGCGCTGCCCGCCGTGGCGCTCGCGAGCAGCGAGCTCAGCCTGCAACTCCCCGTCCTCGACCCCGCGCACCGCCAGCTCCTGCTCTGGGGCATCGGCGTGTGCGTGCTCGGCATGCTGTTCGGCGTCGTGATGTTCAACCAGGTCAAGGCCATGCCCGCGCACGCGAGCATGCTCAACGTCTCCAACATCATCTACGAGACGTGCAAGGCCTACCTGCTCAAGCAGGGGCAGCTCCTCATCGTGCTCGAGGTCTTCATCGGCGCGTGCATCGTCTACTACTTCGGCTTCCTCCAGCACCTCGAGGCCAGCCGCGTGCTGACGATCATCCTGTTCTCGATCCTTGGCATCCTCGGCTCCTACGGCGTGGCGTGGTTCGGCATCCGCATGAACACGTTCGCGAACAGCCGCACCGCGTTCGCCTCGCTCACCGGGAAGCCGGTCAAGGTGTACGAGATCCCGCTCCAGGCCGGCATGAGCATCGGCGTGCTGCTCATCTGCGTCGAGCTGATCATGATGCTCGCCATCCTGCTGTGGGTGCCCGCCGACCAGGCCGGCGCCTGCTTCCTGGGATTCGCGATCGGCGAGTCGCTCGGCGCCGCGGCGCTGCGCATCGCGGGTGGCATCTTCACGAAGATCGCCGACATCGGCTCCGACCTGATGAAGGTCGTGTTCAAGATCAAGGAGGACGATCCGCGGAACCCCGGCGTCATCGCCGACTGCACCGGCGACAACGCCGGCGACTCCGTGGGTCCGACCGCCGACGGCTTCGAGACCTACGGCGTCACGGGTGTGGCGCTGATCACGTTCATCGCGCTGGCGGTCGTGCCGGACCACAAGGCGCTGTTCCTGGTGTGGATCTTCGTCATGCGCGTGCTCATGATCGGCACCTCGATCGTGTCCTATCTCGCGAACGGCGCGGTGGCCCGGGCGCAGAACGCGAACAAGTCGAAGCTCGACTTCGAGGCGCCGCTGACGAGCCTGGTGTGGGTCTGCTCGATCCTGTCCATCGTCGTGACGTTCGCGGTCTCGAAGTGGCTGCTCGCGCCGCTCGGCGGCAACGTCTGGTTCACGCTGTCGGTGATCATCTCGTGCGGCACGCTGGCGGCGGCCGTCATCCCCGAGTTCACGAAGGTGTTCACGAGCGCCCACTCGCGCCACGTGGCCGAGGTCGTGGCCGCGAGCCGCGAGGGCGGCGCCTCGCTCAACATCCTGTCCGGCATGGTCGCCGGCAACTTCTCGGTGTTCTGGAAGGCGCTGACGCTGGCGGTGCTCCTGTTCCTGTCGTTCTGGTTCTCGCAGCAGGGCCTCGCCCAGTACATGCAGTACCCGGCCGTGTTCGCGTTCGGCCTCGTGGCGTTCGGCCTCCTCGGCATGGGCCCGGTGACGATCGCGGTGGATTCCTACGGCCCGGTCACGGACAACGCCCAGTCCATCTTCGAGCTGTCGCAGATCGAGCAGCTCCCGAACGCCTCGCAGGAGATCGAGAAGCAGTTCGGGTTCAAGCCCGACTTCGAGATGGGCAAGCACTACCTCGAGGACAACGACGGCGCGGGCAACACCTTCAAGGCCACCGCCAAGCCGGTGCTCATCGCCACTGCCGTGGCCGGCGCCACGACGATGCTGTTCTCGATCATCCTCACGCTGCAGAAGCACTTCGGCGTGGACGCGAGCGGCGTCCAGAACTTCCGGCTCGACCTGCTCGACCCCTACGTGCTCCTGGGTCTGCTCATGGGCGGCGCCACGGTGTACTGGTTCACGGGCGCGTCCATGCAGGCCGTGACCACGGGCGCCCACCGCGCCGTGGAGTTCATCAAGAGGAACATCAAGCTCGACTCGGCCGAGGCGGCCAACATCGAGACGTCGCGGACCGTCGTCCGCATCTGCACCCAGTACGCGCAGTCGGGCATGTTCAACATCTTCATCGTCATCTTCTGCCTCACGCTGGCCTATGCGTTCTTCAATCCGGTGTTCTTCATCGCCTACCTGGTCAGCATCGCCGTGTCCGGCCTGTTCCAGGCCGTGTACATGGCGAACGCCGGCGGCGCCTGGGACAACGCGAAGAAGGTGGTCGAGGTGGAGCTCAAGGCGAAGGGCACCGAGCTGCACGCGGCCTCGGTCGTGGGCGACACGGTGGGCGACCCGTACAAGGACACCTCGTCGGTGGCTCTGAACCCGATCATCAAGTTCACCACGCTGTTCGGGCTTCTCGCGGTGGAGATGGGCGTGGCCAACCCGGCCATCGCGCCGGTGCTGGCGGGCGTGTTCGTGCTGGTCGCGCTGTTCTTCGTCTACCGCTCGTTCTACGGGATGAGGATTGCTTCGCAGTAGCGAGCCTCGGCACCCGCATCACGGCCCGGTCGGCGCCGCCGGCCGGGCCTCTGCTTTCCGCGGCCCCGGGCCCGGAACTCCGCGTGCGCCCTCCCGCTCCGCCGCCGCCCGGAAGGGGCCGGGCGGCGCTCCCGCCGGTCCACCGGGGCCCGCCGGCTCGCCCCGTTCGGGCGGCGGCCGGGTACCCCGTGCCGCGTTCGAGCCGCCGGTACGTCGTCCGGTCGCCGTTTCCCCGCCGCTCGTCCGTTCCCGAAACTTGTTTGAATCCTGCAAGGTCGCGGCTAGACTCGGCCGCCGGTATCTCCGTCCC